>Ga0307512_10000952_pt1 | contig 42582 bp, 40 predicted proteins | sample 14_EM_MG_FD_200267 | JGI IMG/M metagenome (GOLD analysis project Ga0307512, IMG submission 200267) | Populus trichocarpa ectomycorrhiza microbial communities from riparian zone in the Pacific Northwest, United States - 14_EM | ecosystem: Host-associated > Plants > Roots > Unclassified | place... | reverse complement strand
CCCCCCAGAGCCCCCAGTCATATGCGAAGCCCGAATTCATGGGACCCCAAAACCGCCGTGATGGAAAGCATCCTGACGCTATGATCAAAGACTTCAGAGCATTACTCGACAATACGCAAGACGCAATGCACCGCGTGGCAATATACAGCGGCACACTGGAGTATATGAAGCATAAGAGTCGTAACAAGACGTATATATCGGATGAACAACTGCACGCAATGGAGCTCTGTATTGACCTTTGTATTGAGGTTCAAGTTGAGGGTTTAGATGGTGAACGCATATCTCAGATTTGTCGATGCACAGGAAGCCGGAGCTGGAGCAGAGGGGATCGACGGAACGACTGGGTGTGGGTAAAGCATCGCCCGGGGAGGTGTTATGGCGCGCTGAATGGGCGTCTCCCGTGGCAACTGCAACGACTATTCAAAATCAAACTCCAAAATGAGGATGGAGCTTTCGTTGAGTACTGGTTAGCCCTGGCGCTCACCACAATACCTGAAAACTCGGGTAACTTGGATCTGGTCTCGAAATTTGTACAAGTGAGATCAGCACGGGCAGTCGTTGCTTTGCAAGTTTTCAGTGTGGGAAATATTGTCGGCTGCGCGCACGTAATTCCAGAGATAGCTACTACAAGTAAGACATGAGACGGACGGAACGAGCGATGGATTGTCAATAGCCACATAGATCTGGCGACTTGGAATGATGTGTATAATTAGTAAAGAGAATTGCATTGTGCGCGCTGGTAGAAGGAACGCGAGGAGAGATATTTGCAGCGTCACCCATCGCATTGCAATCCCGATGCAAGCGCGTACCCAATGAACCCATTCCGACGTATTGTCACATTTGGCCACAACGCCAGAGTGATCGTTTAAAATAGGAGACCGACAAAACGCGAAGAGACAGCGAAACAGCGATCGGAGGGCGATGTACAACGCGACGCGTTGTGTTGACGCCAGGCGTGGAGGAATCCGCCACCGGGGTGTCTCTGACCGCTCTGACGGAGCGCGTCCACTCTGACGGAGCCATTCCGCCCGAACGGAATATTCTTTTGCTGATGTCAGAGATAATTCTATGCTCAGATTTTGATGTGTACTTAACAGTAGCCCTAAACCTGGTGGCAGTGTATGTGAGAATTGTTTATGATAACAGCCTTGGCTAGAGTTTTTTATTACTGGCTACAAATAGTTGGAGATAGTATACTACTATATTGTTAACTTTCTCAGTGACAGCATCAGACTGTAAATTGAAAGCAAGCACCTTTGGCAGCTTAGTCTGCAATATGTTCCTCAAGTAAAGCATGAAGTCAGATATACATCATTGGTCGCTTTTACTTACAATGGACTCTGGGAACATACGGAGGTACAAGATGACTTATATCATGATTTTGGCAATATTTACTGGGTGAGTTCTTTCAGCTTAGTTGCTATTCACAGTGTTTGTGGTATCAGAATATGTATCAATGTGTCTTTCCGGATACCTGCAGACAGTGTAGTGAAACTACACATATCAATCGATTTCTACAACTCACGTGGGACAACTGAAAGTTACAGAGAGGCATTGAATTCTTGGTGTATTGAATTTGTGTAACGGCATGCTGTGCAACCTGTAACTTCATTTTTCTCCATTGGGTGATTTGTACCCAGTTTTGGAATCTACTGTCTGCTGATGTCCTAGAGCTGACCCCACACGGAATGATCACCACTGACTTATCAGTATTTCATTCTTTGGGCAGCTCAAAGGTATACGGGATATATATATATCGAGACATAAAATAAATGATTCATTTGTTCTCCTTCATGTGGTTGTGCTGGATATTTTCTCATTGCTAACTTCTCTGGCTGGCTTTTACCACTGTCTGAGGTAATTTCAAAAGTAAGTATCTTTGAAAAAAGCTATAAAGAGTTAATCTATCTAGTCAACTGTACTGATTAATCATAATGAAGGACATTAGTTTTACCATAGTCAATATATCTACCTCTACATCATTACATTCCACTAACAGGTTAATCAATGTCATTGTGTTGGTACTTGGCTACTTCAATCTGTTATCCTTGTGTTCAGCCATTCAACTATGCAGCAGGTAATTGGAAAGTCTTTATTCTTAAGCTATTGGTATATAGTGTCTTGTATATCATTACATATCTCCCTTAGGTGTTTAAGCCCAAAGATGTACTCCATGAGGGTCTCCAGAAGTTGCAACTGCCAGACCATAGTTTCGGATAGTGGACAATATAGGGTAGTGTGGGATAATCGGTCTAAATATAAAACAGGTTTTTATTGTAATGATTGAATTTCCAATACTTCATTGCATCCTTAGCTCTAAGCAGATCATTTTCCTATGTATACTACCATATCTTTATATTGCATAGCTTCCAAGAACAGTAAGTGATAATTCAATCAGTCCACTTGTGGTAGTTTTTAATTAATGGCATCTGCCCCAGTGTTTTTCTGATCATGAGGTCCAGTGAATCTGTCCATACTGGATATTAGTTCCTTTGCTATCTTGCTGATGCAGATGCTGGGAGGTTGCGCATTGCAATTTGGGGTACATCAATAGTATAAGTGACTTTTATCCACCAGGTGTAGTCTTAACAAGTATCTCTGAATACTGGAAAAATGATTTCAGTAATGCATTCTGTACTACTCTGATCTTGATGAAGTTCATGATAATATAACAGTGGACATTAATAAGGCCAATAAAGCTGTACATATTTCACAGATTTTTTGAGTTTGGCAAATCTGTGAATACTATTACAGTTTCCACTGTGATTAAGACTCCTTTGCTGTTAACAATGTATGTGAGGAATATATCTTCTGGTTTATGAAAAAGATGCTAGTTGCTTAGAAGTTAAATGTCCTACCAGCAGTTGAAATTAAGTACTACTTAGTTGTGGGACTCCGAATCATTGGAGTAGATAATAATGTACTACAGGAACACAAAGCAATTGCCACTGTGAATGCGGTTTTGCAGGGGTTAGTACTTCAACATTATGTATTTATTATGTGTATTTGCTAGCCCAAATGATATCACATGTTACAAAGTCAATTTGCAACTATAAATGTCATCTTCTGAACCAAGTTGGAGTGCATACAATATTAGTAACAGCTGTTATAGAACTGGAGTTTGGAAAGACATTTTACACCTTGTAGTCATAATATATAATCCAGCAGGTGTGTTAGCAGGAAATGAGTGTTTAATATAATTGGATGCAGTACTAAGTTGGGAATGCACATTGAGATCTTGCCATCCCATTGTGGGTAGCGGAGAATTTTGATACCACATGCTAAGTATGAAGTTAGAATGCTGGTTTTCTTCAAATGCTAAGTCACCGAATGTTTGTACTATATCCACTCGGTTTCGAAGTAATGCTACACACTATTATATGGGGTTCTATTCCTGGACTCATTAGGATGTGCAAGCTGCGCATCACTGGTATTAGTGGTAGTCTTTAAAGTTTTTGTAAATATTATGCTACTGCTTCATACTGTGTAACTTAAACTTTCAATAGTAGTTAATATCTACTGAGTTTTGTAACTGACTTTTATTTTAGATAGGCATACAATATCTATTAAGCACAGCTTTATTGAAAATATCTCTAATGACACATTGTCTACAAAATTTGCTCTAAATGGTGAGGGCATATGCTCTAAAGCCTGACAGCATTGAAAGAGTGGTACATATCGTAGAGTAACTGGCTTCACAGCTGCCATCTATGATAGAGTATTTCTCCTCCTTCCATTGCTTAATATTGCAACTTTGTACTACCACTGGGTTCAATTTCCACTGTTAGCTAACTACAGGCAATTGTTAAAACTGCATAATGTAAAATGGTTTGGAAGTTATAACTGAACAATTCAGTAACTCAAAACAGCCACAACAATCCTTCCAGGTACTCCAAGATGTTCCCACAAATGCTGAATTCCATGCGAGGTGCTCTCAGGTACTACAACATGACGTCTCCAGGCCTCCTTACTGCACCAGAAGGTTCGGATTAGAATCACAGAATGTCTAGAAGATAGTATTGTTGTTTTCAGATTGCTATAAAATAGAACTATTTGAATGTGCAAAAGTGGGAGTGATTGGGACTATTGACTGAGTCTCTAAAACATTTCCAGTGCCCCTCAAACTTGGAGCCATACTCGGCAGGTGTCATTACTATATCATCAGTAAGAAATAGTACATTGCAAAACACTATCTTACTCACACATCCCTTGAAGCAGGTATTTCAATCATTATACAATGTAGTAGGTATTGAAATCGATAAGATTATTTGCAAGCTATTAAGTATTAGTTGTAGCTCATGAAGTATACTCTCACACCAATTACGTAGGTTGAATAATTGCTCTCGTAGGTACAATTCACATTATATTATTCTGTTTGACAACCCAGATGAACCATTGAATGCAATCAGCCCAACATTGGGGATCTGTGAACGTTTTTTAGATCACCTCATAATATTCAGGAGCTTGAGCATGTATTACTGAATGCTACTTCGTCTTGCATATCTTCAAAATAGTCAATATCATTTTTATGGCTGGTAGGCCCTTCTGAGTTTGGAGGATCTGATTCATTGGAGTCGAGCTGAAGATGAAAACAAGAGACGAAGGCAATTGACATTGGAAGGTGTTATCGAGCTCAGTCTCTTCACTTGCCATATATTTGGCCAAGTTTTTATTATATTAAAGCAAGATCCATTAGAGAGTATTGGAATGTTCTACATAGCAATCAAGACCCAGACCCTCAAAGAAAGTAGTGCTGTGACATGGTTGATAGTTGGACAACAGCTTATTCTGAAGTTTAAGAACTCGGATATCAAGGAGTACATTCTGACTAGATCTAAACACCTGTCAACACACTTCATGTCCCCTATCCTCTACAATTTGTACATGTACCAGCTGTCCAAAATTGGGAATTTGGAAATCTACTAATCAATGTCTGAGTGAGGTTAATTTGATACTTCTGTACACTCCACAGAAATGCATTTCTCTCAAATGATATACTTGTTGTGATACAGAGCTGAAAAGATGCACTTCCTGACAATGCTGGATGTGTAAAAGATAGGCTCAGTGTCTATTTGACAGGTTAGCAGTACTGGACAGTAGGTTGAAAACTTTAGGTTTGTCAATATCATACCAGCATTGAAGGGAAGGATATGACAGTGTCTCACCTGATTAGTCAAGACTGGCACACCAGTCATTAAGATTGAGCATTTGTTGAATGACAGTGAAGACTGATATGCTGTAGGTGGATAGCTCGGGTTATGTTAAGGTGCAGCTCTGCTACACTAGTGCGGCTCTGTGGGATTCTTGCACAATTGTTAGTTCTTGCAAGACAACAGGTGGATCATCAATAACATTCACTTCTATACACACAGAACAGCAATTTGCACACATTGGTAGCATCACTCAAAATCTGACCACCTGACAAGCATCAAAAGCCATTGCCACATGATGCATGATGGTTGGTTGCATTGGTCTGTGATAGGACTATTGGACTCCTGGCAACTTGGAGCCATTGCACATGTCCACTGATGTTGCAACTCATTCTGCTATGCATGAGCCGCACAACATGCAATATGTCAGCTTACCGGCCACAATTGACAAGGCTCAGTCACTTAGCTATAGCAGCAGGTTCACTATGTCAGCCACCATGCGCGTCCAACCTACAGTTCTTGGCACCACAGACTATGTCACAGAAGGAATGAACGCCCATGATGATCACTGTAGGCTCCTGTCTGACCAATGAGTCAATCAGGTCAGGGCAACAAAGCACATTTGACAAGACATGATCAATCCCAACCTGTGGAAGAGCCTCGAACAAGCCAAGAAATAGCCGAAGATTTCTAAGCTTGACACAAGGTTGGCCACCAAAGTCCAGGTTCTGGAGGTAGCTGAGCCCATCCACGATGGTCCAAGCAAGGTGTCAGTAGTTGCACACCATCCAATTACAGAGTTCAAGAAATAGGTCCAGATGAAGAAATGTCACTCTGTGAAGCTGGAGAGGAGGCTTGACCAGTGCAAGTTGGAGTCAGAGACAACCAAGTAAACCCCCATTTCACAGCTTTGACTGGAAATGAACATGTTACTACATCAAGTCAAAAATGTCTTGTCGGAGAAATGCAGCCCTGAATTCGAGTTCAGAGCGTCTGAATACGTTATTGAACAACTTATGAACAACCAAGTGCATATAACTATGGTGCCCAACTCCTTCAAACTTCGCTCAGGCTTTACTGGGATCCGTGGCTCCTCCAAACCAACCCTTGGCCCATCTGGAAGCTGGGGCTCCATTATCAAGTCATTCAACGTCCCAATGTATGATGGTAAACAAACCTTGGACTATGTCAATGCCTTCTGTAACGTGTTCAAATTACTCTCCATCTAAGCAGCCTGGGCCGTTGGATGGTTCTGCACAACGGGTTGGGGTGAGCAAGCAGTGTTACACCTTGTAGGCAACCCAGCAGTCTGCATCATGGTTCATTTCCCAATCAGTACACCCATGGAATGGTCTACAATTCGCCAGGAGTCGAAAGCTGTGAATATCCCGTCCAAAGCCTCTGACCTGGTCATATGCGAATGAGGAAGACTGAGTGAACAGAAGGGAGAATGTGTCACAGAGTGTGATGACTGTTTCCATCGCCTCCATTCAATGTAGGCCGCACCCCAGAAACTGCAACCCGAAATGTTAGCCAACAGATAAGGCTATATGGTCAAAAATGGCAACATGCGAGAATATGAAGACTTGGTCTGGTATATTGAGACGCACGTTATATCATCCACCCTGAAGCAGCACCTCGGGCACCTTGCCTTGTTGGACTCTGTTCTGATTGAGTCCCAATCTGAAAGCGACTCAAGCAGGAACACTAACCTAACTACAAAAGCTTCACCTAGAAACATTTACTCAGAAAAACAAGGTACAACTGGCACAGCTGGCATGGCCAAAGGATGAGTTAACATGCTATAACTGTGGCTGGGTTGGTCATATCTCTGGCAAATGCCCACACTACATCATGATGAAGAAGACACTTGAACGAGTTTTGGTCGGCAAAGATGCCCCAACAGCCAAGTCTAGCCTCCGATGCATGGATAAGATCAAGGGCGGTTCACCAATGGCTCGAACAGAGAGTCAACGGCTTGCCTAGAAGACAGAGGTCAAGCAGGAGACGGACTGTGAGGTTGGAAGTGAGTTTGAGAATATAGCAGACTCAGACTCTGAGGCGGGAAAATGGAAAGCAGGTAAGTAGCTGTAGCTGTACCTCCCTTAAAGACATCATCATCTACGAAAGGGGAGGCAAAGACATGCCGGATAAGCAATTCTTATTTTGCACCTGGTACCACAACTCGAATATATGAAAACTAGATGATTCAGTAGTCGAGCTACTTACATTTCAACGTAATATACAACACCAGACTCAATGAGAATGGCAGAGCAGAAGAAAGGCAAGCAAAGAAAAGGGCGATGGTGCATTGGCGCACTATGTGGGTTGGAGGATACATGATAAACTAAAACTCCAATGTGCCATTCTGGGTGCAAAGGATGAGGGATGGATGGTTGTTGAGACAGCCAAATGACAATGCAGAGGTTGGCGTACAGAGATGCCAATGAGTCAATTGAAACTATAACTTGGTGAATTAATTGTCTATGAGGCAGAATTTATGATCTATGATATCAAGGGCTTTGATATTGTGCTGGGCAAGTGATGGATGCATGATATAAGCTGCAGTTATTAAATTTACCATGCCAGCAATGAAATTTGGATTGCCAATAACCTCCAAGAGGAAAGAGATGAAGGCCGACTATACAACTTGATTGGCATATGCCCCTTGAATCTGGATGAAGAAATAATTGAGTGAGGTAAAATTCATGGACATTCTCATCATATGGAGGGCAGAGCCTAAAAACATATCCGCCTGCCCATTGAACTGGGCCTTCTTAATCAAGGTGCACCACAGTGGGAATGGCGACACACTTCCTACAGATAAACCACAAGGTAGGATTCAAGAGATGTTTCCAGAATTCCACGGCCTGATTGGTGAGCCAACTTATATATATTCAAAGAAAGCAAGGCAGGCCAATTTCTAAATTAAAACAGATTTAAATGGCAAATTTCCATTGCATTGGCTATTCCTAATCTCTCAGCGAGAATTAGAGCAGCCTCAGAGGCAGAGAGCTAATGAACTTGCTGCGGTTGGACTCAGGCCTTTCAAAGTAGATTTGGCTCACTAGTATTATTAGTCCCAAAGCCTGACACTATGCTGTATATGTGTAGTGATTATTGCTCAGTAAGAGTCATAACTATCAAGGATTATTATCCTCTCCCCAGCATCGAGGACATACACAACCCAATGGATGGCTTCTGCTGGCTCACAAAATTGAGCATGGTGGCTATTTACTGTCAAATTCGCATCACAGCAGCCGACAGGTAGAAGGCAGCCTTCATCGATAAGTTGGGTTTGAATGAGTATTGAGTCCTGCCATTTGGTCGGTGGAACGTACCCAGCCGGCTCAAGCACATGACATTTGTAATCGTGGAGCATATGAAATGCAACTTCATTGTATTGGACTTTGACAATATCGAGATAGCCTGGAAGAAAATGTTGCACATGTCTGAAATGTACTTACCAAACTGATGGAACATAGTCTCATGGCCAAAAGTGCAAAATGTGCCTTGACCTGTCAGAAAGTCAACTTTTTCCTCTTTGGCAGTGACAAGGATGGCATCCACACAAAGGAATATAAGACCCATGCAGTCAGGGATTGGCTGCAACCTGATCACAGCATGGATGTTAGAGGCATTCTGGGCTTCACCAGTCAGCACAGAGAATTCATTAAACACTATGCTCAGATTGCAATCCTGTTGGACACGATTGGTACACTCCTGAATGGAACAGGCGGTGTTGGGCAGGGATGTGGAGAGCGGAGGAAGGTCATACACCCCCCATGCACCTGGGACTGAGAATGCCAGCATGCGTTAGATACCCTCAACATGGCACACTGTGATGCTGCACTCCTTGGTCCAGCATACCCTGAAACCAAATATAGGCTTCATGATGATGCAAGCTAATATGCATTGGGGGCAGTGCTCACCCAGGTGCAAGACCAGGCAGAGATGGTACTGGGTTATTTCAGCCATAAATTACATAAGGTCAAGAAGTGATACCTAGCATATGACAGAAAACTATTTGGTATCTGAAACGCAATATTATACTGGAAATTTAACCTCCCAGGAGCCATTTTTGGTATACACAGACCATGCAACCTTGCATTGAATCCTCACACAATGACACCTGACTGTATGTCATATTGATCTTGTGATGGTCCACCATAATTTTAACCGAGTGGTCAAGTACATCCTTGATTTCAAGAATCAGGTGACAGAGGAAATGTCATACAGTGCTGATTCCTGATGCAAGTGATGCAATTCAACGGCACTAGAAGGTACTGTGGCCAGAGAGTGGTTTCATGAAATGAAGGCAGGTATAATTGACAATGAATGGTTCTGGTCTAGTGTACATTCCTCAGCTGACCCATGTCCATCTCTCCTACCATCCACTGATTCTACTACAGAACACAAATCATGGATGTCGGTGCAATGGTTCTATTCGGAAGAGATTGGTCAACTCGGGTTACATTGAGGTTTGGAAAAGTAACAAGTGGAGAGAAATGCAAGGGCAAAGAAACAGAATGATGAAGAAGGGGTGGTGATAACCATGAAGCTAGAGAAGAGAGGAGGGTTGTGTGTGCCAAGGACGATGCTGCGATGAATCATCTGTGAGGCCCACAAGATACCTGCCAGGGGACAGTTCTGCGCTGACCAAACATACTTACAGATAAAGGACTGGTACTTCTGGAAGAATATCCGGTGCAATGCCCAGTAATACATGTTGAGGTGTGACTTATGCCATTGAATCAGCCACTGCAGCAGGAAACTCATGGGCTTTCTACATACACTTCTGATAGTCAAAGGCCATTGGCAAAGAATTGGCATCGACTACAGAAGCAACCTGCCAATCATGGGAAATGGCCACAACTGCATTATGATGTTTATCAACTACATGACAAAGACAGCACATTGGCAAGTGTGCAGGATAACAATTGATGTCCTCGCGTTTGCATGCATATCCATTGATGATATCATTTGCCAACACAGAGTGATTGAAAAGGATGTATTGCACCGCAATGAACACTCCACAGCTGACTACCAGTAAGAAGTTGGAAAGATTCTGCAAACAAAACTGCTAATATCAACAGCATTCCATCCAGGCAGAGATGGACTTTCTGAAGACTCGAACAATATGGTCATATGCTATGTGTTTTGCTTCGCAACAAGAGTTAGCAACATGTCCGGGTAACCTGCTAGGGGTCCGAGTTTGGACAGCAAAAATGGGTTGTTTGGTTCCAGACCTGTCCAAAAACCCGACCCACTGCGTCTTTGGGGGCTGAAACCCGACACTTACCAATCAACCTGTGTGTTTCGCTGGGTAGGGCTAGGGCCGTCAGTGCCAATCTGCTATACTGCATTACTGGTTTCAGTATGTCAGGTTGCATTCAGATATGCTACTGTTAATCGCCAAATATTGACATTGGTACGTCGTTGTCTTTTTTGGATGTATTGGCCTCCGTAATGATCAAAACACACAGAGACATGCTCCCTAACCGGACCTGAAAGTGACTGTCAATGGAGTGTCAACGATTTTTGGTCTTGCATCCTGGGTAACCTGAAGGGCAATAGGTTGCAGACAGTTACAAATGAAGTAATGGCCGTCTGTATAGGAAAAAGAGAAAGGGAAACACTCCCTGCCTGATCTTGAAAATGAGTATCAATGGAGTGTCAATGATTGTTGGCCTTGCATCATGGTTAATCACTGCACGATGCGGCCTTTATTGTCTATATACCACATTTTGACAATTTTTCTACCCAAAAATGCTCATGAACACTTACTTGCAGCTTGGTAAATGAAATAAGTTGTTACTGTCCAGAAGGCTGTCCTGGGAATATCCCTTGGTTGTCTGCCTATAAAGGCCGCAAACTCCTTCTTTATGGATGCTGGTGATCAAGTGCCACTTATATTACTGAAGATGCAAGACCAAATATTGTTGATGCTGAGTTGACGCTCATTTTCAGAATGGGGCAGGGAGGGTGTCGCATTCACATTTTCCTATACAGGAAGCCAATACTGCATTCATAACTGTCTAAAACCTATCGCCTGTCAGATTACCCAGGATGCAAGACCAAAATCATTGATGCTCCGTTAACACACATTTTCAGGATGGGGAAGGGAGCATGTCGGTATAATTTTTGCCTACAATGGTGGCCCATACTCTGATCATGTATAACCATGACCAAATCAATTTTTATCACCTGACTCACAAGACCTATAATTGTTGACACTCCGTTGACGCTTATTTTGCCACGGGTGTATCGGCAAAATGGAATCATTGGATTTGGCAAAGTATATCATGCACAGTGTTTTGGCAGCCTTTCTATCATCTTTATGTACTTTCTGCTTGATCACTACATTGTTCTTTAATAATACATATACATATATTATTTAAAATATACTTTAAAGTGTCTGCTAATTGTAGAAAATAATGCACTGAGAAATCCTGTTCCTTTCGACCAATGCTCGTGTGGACTTGCAAGTTTACTAATTAGGCTTCTCTCGTCTGCAAAATGGATTTTGGCGGCATTACCGCACAGCAGATAGTGTATTAACCAGTGGATGCTCCTTCATCAGTCATTGTATTGGGAATGAAATCATTATCATGCATGCTATCCGTGGCATATGCGTCAAGATCGAAAAATTGAGTGTTGCGAAGAGGAGAATGTGAATGCACATATCTGGGTGGCACATTGTAGATTAGGGAACATTGAGCACTCTCGTTGTCACTCGGTGGCGCAGGTGGTGGTCCGGCCAGAGGTGGCGTCGGTCCAGGTGTCAGCTGTCAGTGAGGGTCTGGTAGAGGTGCAGGCGTTTGTTTGCGCCTCCAGCATGTCTGCGGATGTGTTGCTGTGCCATTTTGGCAAGGAAGGCAACCGTCAATGTGGTTTTCGCAAAGCATATCCGGGTGACTTTCCATCGCAGTCTTCAACTTTCTATGCCCAGGACACCCAATGCCCCACTTCCTCTCTTCTCAGACACCGGGGTGAGGTGTCTAGCTTTGGTACTGTGCTTGCTCTGTTGTGGCGCGCGAAAATCCTCCTTTGGCTATTTTGTTCTCATTCAAGGCAGGGCTCATGTCGGACTGTTCTAGCTGTACCCGACCTTCTTGCCATGCCATTGTAGCAGACAGGATGAAAACCTGCAAGAAATTAGTTGCTGCTCCTGAAATTGCGATTCGCCAACTACCTCAACCATATATGCTTGGGTAGTCTCCTCGATGGCAATTCACGCCTGTTTCATCCAGTCTCAGGGATGTTTATCGTGAAATTTGTCAGCAAAAATTCCAGAGCTGTCAACATCATGATATCCGATTTCGCGGGCTGTGAGGACAAATGCCTTGGTCGACCATGGAGGTTTCCCATTTCCAGCAGCTATCAATTGGTCTTGTAGCCATCTACATATACCCGCTCTGCAGTATATGGTTAGTTGATGGTCATTCACCGTGATATGGATATACTCACATCTGATTCCATGCTGCTTCTGATTCTTACTGCTTCCAGTTGTATGGACAATGTTTTAATGTGCATCCTGGGTAATATACTCGGTCGCAGCATTGGCAGTGTCGCGGTGGACTAACTGGTGTGTGGGTTGTTATGGTGCACCAAGAAGTGATGCATTGGACGAAGCGCCCATCGTTTGGTTCGATTCGGATCCGCTCTCAACTTGCTGAGGTGTTTGTGCAGCGATCATTTGCTGGTGTGTGATAGGTGGGCAAGATGATAACAAAACAAAGTGAGACGTCCTGAGGCCTATATACTCAGCTTCAAGTCAGAATGGAGTAAGTAACAGCCAACTTGCACGATCATCTCAAGGTTAATCCATCTTCGTATAGGTGCAGGCTGCAGGGGTTTCCCTCCATCCCACTATTTGCAGCAAGTCAGTCTGATTTTGAGTGTTTGTTTCCAGTGATCAATAGAGGTTTACGACAGCTGAAATCTCATGATTGCCAGATATAAGCAGGAAATTTTCCCAGGAAACGGAAGTCTGGTGATGTTTGTCTCAAGAAATCCCCTGGATAGTACATTAAACTGACGCTAAAAATCTAGTCATGTTGTATGGTAAGCAGAACTATTCCCATTGTAGTGATAGTCAAAACGCAGATTTTGCTTTGTTCAAGTTGATCAAACATACCAACCTTGACATAAAAGATGCAGCTTGCCTCCATATCATCCATATCTTGCAACATCCAACATCTCGCCCAATAACATAGTCAACACAAACTACAATCGTTGATGCTCCAAAAAAGAACTTTTCACCACTTCTGGTGGGCAAATCCGGCGAATCAACAAAGAGTTCCACCTGGCGACGGCATCAAGGGAAAGTAGGCAAGATCGGCTTAGAGGCAGACAGTGTCCGAGCCTTTGTGCCATAGCGCAGCATACGATCCAAAAATCGGGTTGCGGCGGAAAGATGACGGGAAACGGACTTTTTAAGCCACGAAACGACAGAGAAATGGATCGAGGATTATGTTGCGAGACAAACCACTGTGGCAAGAAAACGTGTTGAAGATGCTGAGACATTGATTAAACAGCATCAGGATAATAAGAGAAATGCTGAAAACGTGGGATTGACAACTTCAGAGCCCAAAGGAACATTTCAGGGATGAAGATTGCTATCAAAGACAGTCTGAGCCATCTTGGAAGTTCTGACAATGTGCAGGATGGCGAAGATGAGAATGATGAAGTTACAGTGCTGGGGGGCAAGCCGAGCGAAGATGATGAAACCAGCTGGGTGATGGGCACAACCTCCAAAATGGTCCAGCAGCATATAGAGAGGTTTCGCCAGTAACAGATGAAAGTTGACAACATGACACAACCGGGATTGGGAGATGAGGCCGACAACTTCCATGAAAGACACAAGAAGTACAGCACAACTGAATTGAGTGTTCCCGCAGTCCTGAAACCAGAAATCAATTATATTACTGCCGCACCTTCACTGACAACATTTGGAGAGCTCATGAGGTTCTCTTGATATCATCCCTGGAATATTGGAAATGCCACAAGGGACTTCTCGACCGGGAGGTACTCACATGAGGCTAGGTTCTGGGAAGCCACAGTTGAACAAATGCATTCCTGTGCTTCAGCCCGACAAGGAGTGTAATTCATCGCTGACTCAGAACGCAGAGACTGTTAAACCCATTAGCTGTCACCCCTGCATATTGCCTCCCCAGCTCCTCACCATATAGAAGTCGGATTTTGATGACGAAATTGTGAGGGCTCCTGCATCACTGGAGCAATAGATTATCAAATCACTATTTTTGATGTCATATATATTTGAAAAGTAATTTGTGTACCAATTTTGCTATGTGTCACCTGTTTTTTGATTTCAGTGAGCAAATTGTGAGACACAATAATTCGTCTGTGCATGTGCAAGAGTCGTACACATCATGCGCAAGTTCTAGACTCCAAATCAGGTTGTAAGATGACCAATACACTCGATACCTTTTTGGCAGTTAGTTACTCTGAAGTGAGACAGCAAACCCTAAATTAGTGACGAAATTTACTATCAAAATTTAAGTGAGTGATTTCATACAAGTCATAGAGGGAGTGGTCAGTGGCCACTACAAACCGGCCTGCATGACGACCGTCATGCTGCATTCATCCATGCATTCAACTGCATAACTCTCCACTCAGACCTGGTGCACATGGTTGAGATTTTGAAAATTACCTATGGTAGGTCATGGAAATTGAGGAGAAGGTGCTGGATGAGGGAAGCTGCAGAAGTCGGGGTATATTTATTGAAAACTAGTGGAACGATCTACATGCCTTACGTTGCCGGCTGAACGTGTGGGAATGTGAAAGGGCCTCGTCATCCATCACTCCGATAACATGTATAGTGGTGCATCAGAAATTGAGAAGCCACAAAGATTCTGGATGCAAATGGTAATACACACAAATGCTATATTGGTTGTCAACAAGGACTATATGATTCATAGCATAAAATTATTGCACATACAATGACTGTTAGAATGTGTGTAATGTGAGTGTCAATGGAGTGGCAACGATTTTTGGTCTCACACTTTGGGCAATTCCAGGGCTGCATAGTCACATCCTTCCAAAGTGACAGTTTTGGTTGTCTTTATAGTTAGAATGGCAAGTGACACGCTCGTTGCCCCATCCTCAGAATGAGCGTCAATGGAGCATCAATGATTTTTGGCTTTGCATCTTGGATAATCCCAGGGCTGTACAACAATGTTGACCCACAATCAAAGTATTGGCTGCCTTTCTAGGCTAAAATGCTTGCAACAACATTGCGACTATCTCCTAAAAATGAGCGTCAACAGAGTGTGAATGATTTTTGGTCTTGCAAATTGGATAATCCAAGGGCTGTGCATCGACTTTAACCCATAATCAAAGTATTGGCCACCCTGATGGGCAAAAATGCTAGTAGCAATACCACTACCGCCTTCTAAAAATAAGCATTGGTGGTGCAGCAACAGCTTTTGTGGGGCCCGGTAAGCTTCACAGCAACCAACTGCATTGCATCTTTCCCAAAATGAGTTTTCAACTGTCAGTCTTTTCAATATGTCCTTGTATACAACTTCACAACTATGCATGCAATATCTCACAGGTATTACATTTGTCTTGTGTGTTGCTCTAGAGTCAATATTTAAGAACCTGCATTCTGCTTAACAGTAATGTGGCTTTTAACAGTCTGTCAACTCGAATTATGCAGCTTTCAAGTTGTTACCACCATGTTGGATTAGCAATCCTTAAATGCCTCATAGCTAGAGATTATGATATCTTCCAAATATGAACCTGTCATTATTCGGGATTTGAGTGACCATAATTTAGAAATTATATTTGATATTTCGTGGGTTTCTATGAATGTGGGCTCGAAGCATCATATTGCTTGGAATGATTGCAGACATCCTCCTGTATAGAGATTCTATTTGCACTCCGGAATTGAAGAGACTGGCAGCCCTGGCATCATATATATTGTTTTTCATCAAGATCTTCACCATCCTTCGCAACATGGGACCAGCTCAATGGGGAAACACTGGCTGGCAAAAGCGGACATTGCAAAGTTAAACGAATTAACACAGTTGGAAGGTTCTGAATCGACAACTACAATGGTTGATGACAGAGCATTGGCCATACTGAAGAGACAAGGAAGCCGAGGGAATACAATAGTAAGTGTGCAAAGGAAACTCAAAAGATTACATTTCGATTGTATCTATATTTATAAAATTGACAGACAAAACACTCCAAACTGACAGCTGAGGACTTTCTAATGGCCGAATTTCACCATGATGCCTGGAATCGCTATCTCATAGTAGGATTTGCTTCAGCTGATGTGTTGTGGAATGATATATCAAACCGAGAGCTGCGATGGGTATCCAATGCATTACTCAGCTAGCTGGTTCTTCTGTCCGCCTGCACCCTTAGCAACATTTGCTGGAGGGAACACTCACTGACAGTGGATGCAATTGAGAAACAATTGCCATCAAGAAATAAAGTTAGCTTAGCTTCAGACAGGTGGACATCATCCAACAAATTAGGCATAATGTCGGTCATTGTTTACACAATGGAGCGATATGGGGCATTGCAAGAAGTACAACTCACTTTCGACGAGGTTGATAGCATGTTCTTTTCCTATTTCAAAAGTAATGAAGGATAATACGTCAAGGGTCAACATACTGAAGCAACGCGAACCATACGTTTGAAGGAAGTTCTGGATTGTATTGAGCTTACCACTGGCTGTTTATTTGGAAGTACAATTGACAATGGCTAATCAAATTACTCAATGACTCGGGAACTACAATCAACCCTTGAGGACTCCGGAATTGTGTTGGCTGCATGGAGAAACAACATACCATGCATGGAGCACGTCATTCATCTTGCTTTTGTTGCATTCATGAGCAGTCTCAGTGTAAAAGGCCACGCCAAGTCATGGGAAGTGCATATGTGCGATCAGCAATCGGGAGAGAATGAATGCACAGACATTGGGAAGAGTCAAAGACTGCAAAAAGAGGGCAATGCTAGAATCAACAAAGTGTTGGCTATGAGACCACATTTAGCAAAGATAATTGAGAAAGTACATATTTGAACAAATTTTGAAAGTCCTGAAACTGACCATTATATAGCAGAGAATGCTTGCTGTATTGATTACACTGACACCTGGTCGTTGACACGAGTTCATTGACTGTCAAAAAGTGAAAGAACAAATCGCAGGATTACCTTTTATGGATGTGAAAATGCAGTATAATTAAACACTGGAGTTGCTTGAGTGAGCCTACTGACCATGAGAATTCACCCCCAAGTGGCTCCAGAATGCAACATACAATGATTCCTGGCCACTCTTCACAACACAGGATGAATAGACCACTGTCAAGTACATCATGGATGTTTTGAGACGATTCCAATACTGCACCCTGTGGATGATGACAAGGCATTCGGTTACTTTGCATCACGTTATCACTGTCTACAATAACATGTTCCATCATGTGGATGATGTTATGCAAGCAATAGCTAAGTAGAAGACTCAATCGGTGGAAGACATATACTTTGCCGTGAAGGTTGCGCGACAGAAGCTGTCCAAATAATATGCTGATGTAACTCCAACAACCAGTATGCTTCTCATTTCAGCACATATCATTCATTCTTTCTGGATGTTGTGATCATTTTGGAAGTGGGACAAGGGAATGGATATTTATCCTGAGGTCGAGATATCTAAAACTACCCAATCCCAAGAGGCATTGCTGTAGTATGTGTAGAACGAATACTGTGCTAAACATGGACGATTGTCCATCATTAAACCCGAAAAATGTTCCAAGCAGCAACCTCTCCATCTCTGCAAAGGCTTCTGGATGTGGTCAATCTTCTTGTAATCCATACAATATGTCCAGTGATGATGAAGAGTACTTAACGCCTGAAAATGTGGCTGAAACAACACCAAGATAAAGCGATCATGCAGCTCACTTATTGACAGCTGCAAGGCTTAATTTGAATTCACCCCCTGAAGCACCAATGAACAGGGAGCAAGTTAATCCAAATCATAGTGATTACCACTCCGACCCCATAGAGATTAGCAGTACATTCTGGTTGCCATATATCACTGTCTGGTAGCGTCAGCAGGCGGAACCACACTCAAAGCACGCCAATCACTCGAATGTGGCATGCAACATATTCTCTCTCATTGCACATGGTGTCGAATTGGTGGTCAGATTATCCGTTGTGTGAGACGTTGTTGGCTGGAGGCGGTCAAAAACCACATGTGAGACCCTTTGTTAATAAGTAGTGGTAAGGCAGATTGCTCGAGGCAATAACGGGATATTTGATGGTGATTACACAGCATTGGATATCACCGAAACTGAAAACGGCTCGAAATTCAAGAAAGAGGCAGAGGAACCAACATTCCAAAGAATGGCCAGGGCCCATGACTTTTTGGAGATGTGGCAGGGTAGCCAAAACCTATGTGCTACACAGAAGGAATCTCGCTCCCAAAACAAGCAAATGACAGCTGTAGGATACACTTCAGATGCAGAAGAGATTATCAAAGCATCCTGGTCAAACGTTCAACAGGATGGTGCGGCTGCATTTAAATTGTTGCAAAGATCACCTTTGCCACCAGTTTCATCTGCAAAGAACCTCCCTGGAGGACAAACTCAAGTATTTACTCTCCACCCAATCAAAAGAATCAACTGTCATCCAGCAGAAAGTGATGAGGAATGCGCACCTCAAAGCATTTCCAACACCGAAAGTTGGCTCAACTGGAATGGTGACTTTGATAATCCAAATCTGAGCAAAGACGACTGGGAGGCAGACAACAAAACTGATGTTAAGCGAGACACGGGCATCAAGGATCTGGAAATCCCAGCGCACTTGGATGTCAATGCCGCACCAAATGTTCCCAGATTGATTTGGCCAACGCAGAAGTCAATGAAACAGTCTGACAAGGGGTTGATGATGGTCACTGTAATGGAAACAAGGAGGAGAAAGGGAAACAAGAAACAGTAGGACAGAATGGGTCAATATGTTTTCACCAGGGTCTATATGTTGCTTGACTGAGAATGTCACACAGAGAAATATTATGGGAGAATAGTGCGTCGTCGCATGTGAATATAGGTTCATAAACACAAGTATAGCAGGCGAAATGAATAATTCAGCAAGATGTAAAATTTTTAATAGCATGGGAGGGACCCATGCAAGAATAGTACTGGGCTTGGCTTTGGCAAAGGGCTGAGTCTCAATCAGTCAGAAAGGGAACCAATAAGTCCAAATAATCATTCATACAATTATTGATGGCAGCAGATTTTGACTAGACATTGCATTACAATGAGTGTCAATGGAGTGTCAATGAGTTTTTGACTTGCAAGTAAGGTAATTCCAAAGTGAATTGGTAGCTGTTATGCAGAACCAACATCTTGGCAGCCTTTATAGGCAAAAGAGAAAGCAACACGGTCACTGCCCCATTCTGAAGATTAGCCTCAACCAAGTCTGAATGATTTTTAGCTTTGCATCTTTGGTTATCTAAGTAGTGTTTTATGGCAATAATTCGTATACAATGTATTGGCAGCCATTTCAGGCAAATCAGTGCATGATATCTTTGTTACCCCATCATGAAAATGAGCGCCAATGGAGCTTCAACGATTTTTAGTATTTTAAGTCAGGTAATTAACAAGTGATCTGGCAGTGGTCATACAGAATGAAAGTAAATGCAGCCTACATAGGCAAAAGAGAAAGTGATACTGTCACCACCCCATTCCAAAAATGAGCATTAACTGAATGTCGACGACTTTTGGATTCACATCATGGGTTATCTACATGGCAATTGGTTCCAGACATCCATAAATAAGGTATTGGTTGCCTTACGCAGCCAAAACAAAAGCGGCACGCTCCCTGCCCCATACTGAATATGAGCGTCAACGTAGCTTCAATGATTTTTGGTCTTGCATCATTGGTAATGTAAGTGCTACTTTGTGGCAAATATTCATAAGCCATGTAATGGAAGTCTTTTCAACCAAAACAGTGCTCTATATCGTCATTATGCCAGCATGAAACTGAGTGTCAAAGGTGTGTCACCAATTGTTGCTTGTCCATAGTGGGTAATCTAGGCATCGTGCGGATATTTGTCCTCATAATGGAACTATTGACTGCATTAGGAGTCAAAGACACAAAATGAATCAAGGAAAAACACTTATTCCACAATAATTGATATTGCAAACTGCGAAGCATGCAAAAAGTGATTATTGGATGTTGAATAAGCAATTTTGATCAAATACTATTATCAAACATCAAAGGCAACAGAATTATATGAATCTACAGATGAACCTGCTAAACAACCTGATGAGGGCTTGCCCTATTGAGACGGGTTGGGAGATTTCCATCGAACCGTACCTGAATTGATTGTTTCGGTGTATTGACAACCAGCAGCACGAGATTGGTGACTGTTTGGTTCCGACCTAGATCCGGACCCCATGTGATGGTCCGGAACTGTTGCTAACACTATTCGCAACCCACACTGTAACCAATTAGGATGACTACCTTCATTTAGCAGAAAATGTTTCAAATTCCTCAGTAGAGAGATCAATGAAGCAGACATCTTTTGATCTCCATCTTGGTTTAGCGCTGCCCTTGCTACTAGACTCAATTGCTGACCTGCCACAGCTGCAGGCCAACGGTTTGTCATAAATATGACAAGTCCAGGAATTTGTAGAATGATTGTCGCATATTGTTGGAGTCGCTAGACATGGTCCAAGCAAACCCGAGGGTAAACTGACGGCGAAGCCTGATATGTCACAATGTGGAATAGACTCCCCCATCACTGATATCACGAAGTGATTCTTTGATTCAACACTCTGCAAGTCACATAAGTTAACATCAACCCTACCTGTCATAAACCAATGTAGTGAACATTTGGCCCATACACAATTATCTGGATATGTGGGAATGTTGTCGAAGAAGGTTTTCCCAATGAGATGACACTCTGTGACAGAGTTAATGCCCGCAGGGTAGAAGTTGACCACACAGATAATCAGATGGTCACTTCGCAGCCACTACTGCCCCCCGAGTGGACACACCTCACAGATACACAGTGCGTCATCAAATCAATTCCATAATCTCTGATGAAGCTCTGATGCAACTGGTTGGGCATACGATGTAGAATTGAAGGGTTGGGATGGGAAGGATGACATGTGGGATCCAGAGAAGAATATGGCAAAAGCTAAAGAGTCGGTGAAGCAGTATTGGAAGGAAATAGGCAGGTGGCCAAAGGCAAAGACAAATGAGACAGGGAAGAAGGCGTGTGAGGTAAGTTTGTCTTTTGATCTGGGTGTTCTGTGTCTTCGAAAGGGTTCTTGAAGATGATTGGGGAAGATTATTATATAGGTGGGTGGTTCTGGTTATGTTAAGGTGCACTCTGCAGGACAGTTGCATATTAGGTAGTTTTAGCGTGACGATATCTGGATGATCCCTAACAGTCCCTTCAATTGACAGGAAGATGTTTTCCACCTCTATATACAGTCCTTAAGAAATATCTGTGGTGAAATTGTCGGCAAAATTGATTAGCCATAATGGCACAGATCTATGGCCCAGAAGATGCATCGTTGGGTATGTGAGACGTATAATGTTCTATTTGACGGTTTTCTGGAGCTGATGAACGATGAATGCCTTCCACCTTGCTTCAAAGTCAATCAAGCGGATGATGAAGTACTCCATGAACCACATCCGCTCATTCCAAATGATACCATATATCTCTCGCTCCAGCTGGTTCACAACCTGGTGCATATGATCCTTACTCCAGATGGCGGCTTCAGACTCAGTCACAGAAAGACAGACCTGAAATTCTACACACTTGTTGGGGGTCATGGTTGCACCCCTGTCAACAACCTCTTCTGCAGCAGTTTTCATTTGGGTAAGCTTGTTGATGGATATGCTTTTGGCACCATTTGGCTTGGACCCAAGTACTTTGAATAGTTTTCACTCATCATTGTAGAATGATTTATTGACAGGCTTTTGTATATCAGGTGTCACCAGATCTATGTTGCACACCAATCACACTTTTGCCTTCTATCGATCAGCATCTGACGATTTGGTTGCCGCTTGGTGGGCTCTATTCAGGTTTACCTGAAATCGCTTTCATTTTGATGTTGTAACCTGGTTAGCGCTACAGACAAGGCCCCCCATCGGAGTACAAAGTACCCAAAATAGGTATTCTCTTACTGGATGAGATTCTTTTGCCGACTGTTCATCCACTTTGCACTTCGCAGACTTCATCACTTTCTATGTTCACAATATGGCAATGTTGGGGTACAATTGCTTGAGTGTATCGTTTAGTGCTGAAAGGAATCAATCGGAGTGATTTTGGTCGCTGAGATTTATAGTGAATTGCCATAATGTACGGACTGCTCCCATCACTATGTCATGAGATAATGCATTGGCCACAAATTTCCTGTCATCATTTGAAATGACAAGAATTGCAATTTAATTTGCAGCCTGTGTTCTGATCATGCCCTGCATTGCTGTTCCATACCAGGGGCCACTTTTGACTGGATCAAATGGTTCCGAGAAGCGTTGGAGGCCTGGATAGCGTGGAACCAATGTAAAATGATTGTGAGATAGATTCATCCTGTTTCTACGATTCAGGTATTTGAGCAGCCAGTTCAATATGTTTTGAACTAATTCCTGAAGCAGCCTATGCAAGTCATCAGGCTGCCAAAGCCAATGTACATTGTAGAGAGGGCATTGCCAAAGCAGGTTGTGGATTGGGTGAAAACCTAGAGTGTGCAGAGGATCCATATTAATTTCCTGGAGAAACGTCCAGTAAACAGGCTGATCACTGGAGTCAGCGAAATGTCAAAAACTTGAATGCCCCATCTGCCCACCATTAGTAAATTCACACATTGGGCATGCACCATATAAGATTTGAGCAAGCATGCCTTGTTCGGGACATTTCCCAACCCAGGCAGCCAACAGTGGGTACCATTGTGTCTGGAATCCATCACCGCAATCCCATTTTAAACAGGAACCAGTTATGTCAAGATTTCTGAGTGGGGATAGCACAGTTCCAACTGCATTATGACATGACTCATCAGTGTTTTTGGCACCATTTGGGCCAAATTGGATCAGCCAAATGTGAATCTTGGTATAATGTATATGTGCACAGTGAATGTCTTTACCAATATTACCAATTGTGATATAGTACAGCCAAGCATGGTGATTGCCCAAAAAATTCAACAAATGAATCCGGCCCAAGGTATAAATGACTGCATTCATTGCTGCATTGCGAGAAAGTTGATCCTGCTTATCGCACCTCCGAATGTCTGTGTTCATCTTGCTCCACATTTGGCAACCTATTGCGTCTCCAAAGTACACTAGTTCAAAATCAAGCTGCACCTGAACTGGAAGATGGACCAATAGGAAACATGCAAAGTTGTCTACATCCCTATTGTTGAATCATCCAAAGAGAAGGAAGGGATTGATCCTTAATCCAGCTTTCATTGCGAAGCATGGAATCAAGTTCAGAGAGGAGCTCTTGCGGGGTATCTTCTGAATGAAATAGTTCAATAATAAAGTTTTCCAGTCCATGCCTCGGATCATGCTCAATCAATATGTTCATTTGTTGGCTAAATGATTGAGTTTATTGTAAGTTATGTGCGGACTGACATAGATTCCATGGATATCATAGCTCTCAGTACTTGTGATGTTTGTTGTACAATCCAGCTGCTTTGCCATATGCTCTCCCACCTACTTTTCCACTTCAACTTCCTCTCTATGATTCTTTGCCTTTGTTGGATTAGTTGTAGGTATCAGATCAGGCTTCTGGCGATCAATGGTTTCTGGATTGGGAATATTGTCCGGTGGTTGTATAGCAGGTACATTCTTTATGAGTAGAAAATTGGTTGACTACCTCATCAATAGTCATTCAGGTGCACTTGGTGAAGATGAAACCAGATAGCTTGGGATGATCCCCACATGCAGGTAGCAATCCCCTACCTGGTAACAGCCCTTCATTCATCAATATGAGGTGATAGTGTTGGCAGTTGGGCTCCTGTTGATTCTTGTCAGATTAATTATTTCCACAGATTAAACACTTAATATGGTTCTGGTGAGCATTCACCATATTCGAGAAGTGGTCAGTTTAGACATTTCTGGACCAATCTGGATGATTCTTGAGGATGGATATAATTTCTCAGAGATATTGGTTGGAAAGTAAGCATATCCAGGTTCGCGTATCAAGTTCACAGCTGCATTCAATCCCACTAAGTCGTGGAAAGAAGTATGACATAGTCACCCTCCAATCAGTTTCCTTGATAAACCATCACAAATATATCATATCATGAACAATAAACATGCAAAACTATGGCTGGAAATCGTTGGCAGAGAACCAAAGGATTCTTTTGTCATCAGTGGAATCCACTTTTGATTCTTATCATGCAGTGTTGCTGCAATCACTACAATCGGGCATATACAAAGACATTGTGGCATTGTTAGTTATACCGATGCCTGAGCCTCTGAGCAGCTTACAATGAAGGTACCTTGTCTCAATAGAATGAACAGGTGAGTTTCCTAGCTAGCTGTATGCCCAGCCAATGATTATTGAGAACTGATAGGCTGGTAGGGTGTTTGCTTCTGTAATGGACAATAACTGGAGTGTAGATTCTTATGAGAACAATGAAATGTAGATAAGAAGCTCAATGGGAAGGCATCACTGTTGCTGCGGACCCACAGGCCCCCTACCGAATGAGGTTACAGTATGTTCACACTCAATTCATGTGTAAGATCCCTTGCCCCGCGAACCTTGAAACCGGATATAGGTTTTGTTTTGTTCATACTGATATTATATCATATCGCTTCACTGACCAGATTTGTCATGAAACCATATCATGATTACTGTCAATTGAAGGTGCTATGATTTCAATTTGAGCATATAAGAAAGCAAAGCTGGTTGGGTGTGATTGAGGATTCTTTTCTCAGTTGGATTTCAAACATTAAAGGTGTAGTGAAACACAGCCATTCATGAAAATATACAGGGTTACAAGAGAGCATTATTTCAATGAAAGTCACCGCTACCTGTAATGTACTGAACCATTCCCACAATTACTCTGCAACACATGTTGCATCAGTATTGGATTACCGCCCTGTGCTTAGCAGCATATGTCAATGAACGGATCTTAGCCGATATCAGCCAATATGGCACCACAAGCTGGCCAATTTGGAATCCTACTACACCATGGCAACAATTGAGGATTTTCAGGTGATGTTACTCCAACTGCCATGGGCGAACACAATTCCCTTGTGAAACAGAGCTTTCAAATTGATCCGCCACATCAGTATGATTATCTGCCTTCACAGCAGCCATTCCCAGCCGCTCCGGTGTACTACCAGTATTATCTGTTAAACATCACTTCTAGTGTAAAAGCAAGCACCAGTGAATGTGAAGGATTTCCAGGTTATAGGCCACCATGGCAATAATATGGACATGACCATGGTGGTTATGGTGAGTTTCAAATATTGCCCTCTCCACAGTATTCAGGACAAGGGCCATCATCTCCATGTGCCACATCAGTGCCCCCAGCACCACCAGAAAACAATACAGTCATTCACCCAACAGCTTTCAGTACAATTCCACTATAACCACCTGTGGATGCGCATTGGAGATGCCATAAATGGCTCTGAATGAGAAGATTCGATTTGGTGGTGGATGTGGTGATGTCTGATGATACTGGGATTCTGAATGTGCCCAGATTGCCAGAGCTGTCGAATGATGAATTTGAATGATATGATGGGCGCGAAGATTCATTTCACATCCGTGGTGTAAATGGCAAAGCTCCAAACAGCTTGAAGGAAACTATGTTCTCCTTGAAGCAATTTGTCGAAATAATGGGGCAACCGAACTACACTGCATTCGGCAAAGGAAACAACGTACCACTGAGTGGGGTTTTTGACAACACACATCGGCACATTAACCAGGGTCAGAACGATTTGAAATCACATTGAGATGGACCACCACATATGTAGTTGTGATTAGCATTTTTTTAGGCAGCATTGGAGAAATGACACTGATTGGGAAATTTTGACAATGGTGAATGGATTCGGCAACAGCAAATCAAAATATCTTGGACGAAATGTGAATCCAAGTTCGAGAAGAGAGGACACTGTGAGGGCTACGCAACAATTGACTAGCAATGGATTTGTGAGAGTGTGCAAGCGAACATGTGAGAAATAATCTCAAATAGTTGCCTAATACAACCTGCCGGGTCATGATTCGCTGGGTGTTGAATGACATTGGTATCCTTATGTCCCCCAAACCACTCCTTGCCATGTATACAGCTGTGATGCACTAGGAGAAGCGAAATGAGCTTATCGAAAGAAGGGTATGTCTGAAATAGCCAAACACTTTAAAATTGATATGCAAGTGTGCGTTGGAATACACTAAATGGAACACACATCGGCAACAAGTGATATTGGTTTCCGAAAATGCACCCCTCCTGCCAATCCCTCTCCACATTCTCCACAAATATTCCGAGCAACATATTTGCAATCTTTCACCATGCTTCGAAGCATTCAATGATGTGATTGCATCGTCATGACATCTCAAAATCGTGTGTAGTTATTTAAGCCAATTCATTAGACATGTGTATTTCCTGTTGGTCCTCTAGATTTTAATCGTTTCGACGGTTTTTTGAACTGTTCCATTGATTTCCAGAATATTGTCAACTATTCAATCCATTGAGACATCGATTATACACAAGCTTGCACCACTCCCATTACAAAAATTAAGACACCCAGAGTGAACACTCATTAGATTTCAATATATCACTGCAATGATTACTTCAAGCATCGAGTCGAATGATCAACATGTAGAACAAATTGAAAGCATTGAAGTTAATCGTGTTGCTCAAGTACCACGGCGAGCTATCTGGCTGCGGCGTCAGCGGGAGATAGGGTACAGCTCCTTGGATCGCGCCTATCGGGACAATATGGGTGGTTCAGACGCTGAAAAGAGGCTCACAATGGTAGCTTCCATCGTGCAAGCGTTGCATCTGAGGTTGATGCCTCTCATCGACCATCACCACACCAGCAGTCTGACGTATCAGCCCTGATGCAAATGTCTGAACCACAGCAAGAAGCCCTCGAACACTGGATTCACCATCATTGACGACGAAAAGACACATCAACCGTGAGGTACTGAGTCCAGCAGTCAACTCAAAGTGGCTATCCAGACTCGTCCCCATCCAGAGAAGCACTGTATCATTTCCTGGTTGCTTATGCTTTCTCCACCATGTGGACGCAGTGCAACGAACCATATGAACAGCTTGCTCATCGCATTGAAAAGAGGTCACAAGAATAGCTACTGCTTTGTACCAAATGTATTTTGCATCATTGAGACAACGGAAATACTGATCGTGATCGACATAGTCTGTGAGGTCGGCAAATCTCTTAATACACCAAGCAATGTGATTCTGTTGCTCACCTTTTGGCATTGCACACCACTCAGCCAAGTCATCAACGGTCTTGATTTCTGGTTGTGGGTTTTGCATCATTCTGTTGATAGGCGCTTTGATTAGAGGCATATCATCCTCGCGACATTGTTTTGCAGCGTTTGACTTCAGCTCTCGCAACTGAAACCCTTCCATTCAGGCGTTGGTTCGAAAAACCTGGAATGTGGCCTAATGACGATTCGATTGTCAGTACGCTTGATTAAGATACATCATAGCTATTTCTGATAGTTCAGACCATATATTGAAGAGGTTGCCAAGCTGGCGGATATGATCAGGGAAGTAGTTCAAGAGATGCATCTTGCCGAAATTGAAATCTGATTCGTCGACAAGATGTTGTGCACTTTCTGTCGCAATCTGCATTGTATCATCATCAACGTGATGACGCTTTGCAGCCGCTGAAAGATTGTTCCAAGCGGGGTCACTCTCCCATTCCTCCTGATTGTGCAACATACGCTGCAATGTCAAGTTTTCCAAGACCTGCTTTGTAGATTTACTGGCCCGGAATCGACTGAAAGCATCCTTGTGACGATGAAACTCCTCCATGTAATTCGCCAGGTACTCGATCGTGGCCTCAGTATGGTACCAGTACTGTGCCATAAGATGACAATACACTGAACTTCTTGACGCACAACAAGGCTTCTGTGAAGGGAATCCTTCGGCTTGCGGAAGGGTTTGAAAGAGTCGCCGCGAACACTGGAACATTCACACACCCAGGTGCTTTCATCTCCTTACCATGCCATTGCAGCACCTGGCTGTATGGCTTGTTGAATCGAGCAAAGCCAGGATATGGAGCTGTCATCGCCCTGAGTTGGTTGACTTTGTTGATCCTGGAATGTTTTTCGAGGAAGGACGTTACCCAGTCCATCAACTGCTTGAGCACAAGGCGATATACAGTATGAAGAATATTGGGTACAATAATACTCGTCAGAGCGATGCATTTCATATTCCAGATGACACCTTCTGAAGTTCCAACCGCTCAATCTTCCGGAAATCATCTTGCTTCGCATGTCTCCATCTCATCTCCCGGAGTCACGAGTTTCATCTTTTGGAAGCACGGCCGACAGTCTCTCAAATGCAACCATGATGAATTCCGTTCTCCAAACGACGATGTCGGTGCTTCGCACACAGGCCAATGGGGGTGCTCGATTGAGTGCAAGCTAACGTTTTCCAGGTACTCAGCTGTCCATGCACAGATGCCAGGATTGCATTGGCACATCTGACCGTCAGCACAAAGCGTAAGCTTTCCAGTGTTGAAAAGCGCATCGAGAGGACAAAAAATCAGTGCGAGGACCTTCCTTCAAACCTCTCGATTGTGGATTTGTTGTGCCTTCATGGCAGTTGTTTTTCAATGTCTTTTGAAGTGATATTTTGGAGGACCAGGAAGAAGGGCAACGAGGATGCTAACAAGATTCGGAAGCTTTGATGTAATCGTCGAGTCCATGTTTCCGATACACAAATATTCAGGCCATTCCTACATGTCGTGCGAATAGTATGGAAGATGTGTCTGGTCTGAACTGCCAAATGATGGGAAAATCGAACCTCCAAGCGGCCACCATAGCTATTGAACCGGTCGAAATCATCACAGCTATGACAAAAGTAAACTAAGGTACGTGTTCATTCCACCACCAGTTACTTGATTTCCCCTCTAACTGGATATGTTCCTCAGGATCATTGAATTTCTTTGCTGGAGCATATGACCTATGTTCCCTGAACGAAGGCTGTTGCATAAGTAACTCAATGCATTCGACAGCATGGCAGTGAATGAAACGTGTGTAATCATCGTCGTGAAGGTTGTTTGGATCGGCCACACGATTGTAACACACTTTTCGGGATTTCAAAGAGTCGATGCCCACCGCGTAGGACATTTCATTCAATCCTTTGAATACTGTGTGGGATGAAGTGAAGTTGCTGACAGTTGCCATCATGAGGTTCCTGAAAAGCTCGTTGATAGCAGCTCTGCTCAAGAGGTGCTTGACACACCTGTGCACTAATTGATACTCCTCCTCGCGAGAAAACAATAACCCTAGATCAATTTCATTGTCCAAGATATCGAAATACTCATTACTAATAGGCTTGCTGACTACAAGGTTGTCCAAGTGTGGAGTACCAGCAATATGTTTCTGAACTGGAGGTTGCGGTGCATTGATACAAGCATTCTCGCTGTCGGCTTCAGTACTGCTGGGATCATCGTCAGAAGGGTGGAGAAAAGGGTCACGATGTGGTTCCTGAACCGATGGATGTGGAATTCCATCGTGCTCGATCGCAAAATCATCATGTGGCAGTTGTTCGGCCCATATGTATACAATCGTTTTTTTGTGGTCGCGATGGAGGTTGGTGATTTAAGCGCTGATGTAGGAGTACGTCTTCGAGCAGTAAAGACACTGTTGACCAAAATCAATAGTTCGTTACCAAAATGAAATGTTTTAACAACGTTAAGAAGTGTCTCGACGGTCTTTTACCGACTCAAACCATTTCAAGCCGGCTTGTCCTCGGAAAAAGGCGTTCCTCGATTTACCTTTCCCAAAAAGAGGTCCTTCCACTTTCCTATGATTTCTCTTATCCTCCTTCGCGCATTTGCAAAGTGTTTAATCGCTGTCTCCATTTCAACATCCCTTGGATCTCGAAAAGCATACCGCCTCTGCAATCAGCTCATCACAGCAATTGTTTTGCACCCTCACAAGATCCTCCTACGCCCATTGCCTGATCTGTGGTTGTCACTTATTGTTATGTTCGTACCTTACAGGAACTGTGCATTCTGCTTAGATCCCAACCCAGCGATGTCATCGCGGGGTACAAGAACTAGAGCAAGGACAACCTAGTGAGAAATGACTGCAGAGCATGCTTTTAGTTGTCTTTGTGATGAACTTAAGCGTTCAGTCGAGGAATCAGGCTGCTTAGAAGATGCGAAACAAATTGTTTCCCAGCTAAACTGCAGCCAAGATGATGTCGCCGGATCAAGAAAACCCTCCAAGCCCATATAGTCATTCGGCTGACTTGCCCACCATACTTACAATCGTCAGAACCTTCGACACACCCTCCTCACCTCTGCTACCGCATCACATCACCCTCGATGATATATTCAACATTCCCTACACTTGTTTCGAGTAACGACCATTCGATATCCACCACTCAATCACTGACAACCTTTGAGAACCTCAATTGTGATGTGATGCTTCCTGGTTGCCGAAATCAGTGGTCGCAGATGCTAATACAATCCGGATGCCAACTCTACAAGTCCGCATCTGGGCCGGGAATGCAGGTATTGGAGTCAGCCAATGGGCAGCAGACACTATGGGGATTTGGAAGAATAAGGGTGGCTTCATGACACAACAGATAGATAATACTGTGAGGGAGCGCGTCATGGCGATTGCCCAGTCCATGAGCATCCTCAACAAGCAGGAAGCCGGCCCTGAGAGATGGGATCTCCTAATCGATCAGTGCATGACTCAAATCGGTCATCTGGCATGTAAAAGGCGGCGTTTGAAACGGTACATGGCAGACAAGACTAACCACGATCGTCAGAAACTCATGGCAGCTCTGTACCTGTTCGCGCAGATTGGCCTTCGCTGAAGGATGATTAGGCTCAAAGAAACCACGGCTGAGAAGAGGAAACTCATGTACGTTGGTATGTATTTCATCGCCCCAATGCTTCTTTTCTTCTTCCTGATCATGTGTAGATACAGAATACGACGAGACAGAAACCTCGGGTCACAGGTCTTCACCGATCAAGGTGCATTGCGAATCCTCGCCCAATTTCCTTGTTGAGCCATTTAACTTTACTATCACCTATGTGGATCCCGACATTGCTGGGAAGAAGGTGGGAGCACACAATACTCAGATATTCTCATGGCACTGGCCTGGGGATGATGAATCGATACTTCCGATAGTTACATCGATTGTTTATAGCACCATTGTGTCAATAGTGAGTGCCGCAATCGCCAGTCTGCCAGACGCCAGCCGGAAATTCCGAGAGCTTTGGGGCTGCTGGGAGGAGCCTAATGGAGATGATGGTCTGTACGCCACTAGTGTTACCCCAAGCTTCGATAACAATACTGCTGCCAGATTGGTAAAGGTGGCGATGAAATTAAGCAACCCAATGCTTGTTGCATCGTGCATCGTGGCCAATAAGCAGACAACACAGGTGGTGCCCTGACCCCAATGCGTGGTGTCTGCAGCTACCTTGCTCTGGATCACATCCTCGCACCTCCTGACGAGGATGTGATAGACGAGATCGGGGAGGAACCCGATGATGATGGTGAGACGTGGCGCCCAAATCCAAGAAGCTTCCCAATGACACAAACAAGCTTCCAAACGTTTGAACGGAAGCTTTAGAAGAGGAATATCAGACACCACCAATACCTTGAAGTCATCCGAAACCGTGCTCTTGGTCTCTTTGCCCATTATGAGCATTGTGTGGTTGCTGTTGAGGATGTGGCTTGGCTACGCGAGCATGATCACATTGTACATCCTCCCGCTGCAGGCTCTTTCGCCAATAGGAAGCGTTCAAGCAGTCGCACAGCTGCAAATTAGTCATTGTGAGGATGGAATGCACTGGCTGGATAGTTGTTCAAGAATTTGCATTGTGGGTGGGGATTTTTCTGGAAGTTTGGAGGGTGGACGGATGGGTGATAATTTGGAGTTTTTTGGTGAGGTTTTGGGTCTCTTTTTGGGGTTTTGTTTATTTTATTATTACATCATTCAGATTCATGCAAGAAGGTCTGTGTTGAGGGTTCACGATGTTGGTATTAATCATTGAGAAACTTGTTTTTGGGAAAGGCATAGTGGCAGTGATAGGACTCCGTATATAGCTATCATGTAATTGGTAGTTTGGTATCTTTACCCAGCAGAAGTTAGCCTGAATGATTAGTGAAATGCGAACACTTTTGAGCTCATTGCGCTAACAATTTTCATCAAAGGAAGCCAATCGATATCCATGTGGCATGCTTGTCACCTGCCATTCATAGTTCTGAGTTACTGTCCATCCAAGGAGCTCGAAGTGTTGGTGGTGGGACAAGCCAAGATTCAGGAATCATCAACAGCATATAAAGACGCATCTTGGCGATGCTTTTAATCATATCAACACTTTCTTTCCTTTACAAAACGTTTTAATTCATTTACTCTACATTCATACACATTTCCTTTAGTCACACCTTTAATTTGGTCATCATTATCACTCGCCGCCTTTGTAAATCATGTTGAGAAGGTGCCACACTTCTCCTCCTCCTCGTCTTCATTCCAACACCAGGGGAAGCAGACAATCTATCCACGATGAGGATCTCGATAACGATCCTAGCACGATACCCGACAACAAACATGATTGTGGAGACAACAATTCAGAATCCGACGACAAGCCTCTTCCGCTACCATTCCGGAAAGCAATGGGCAAGCGGCCAACAACAGATTTCTTCACAACAACACTTGAAAAGCAAGTCGCACCAACTCCTTTGGCTCAAACGTTGGCGCAATTCCTTCATCCTGAGAGTTGGGAGGTCTATATTTTCTGTGAAGAGGAGGATGAACGCGAGCCTGGGCCACTGGTATCCAAGAACGTATCGCATTAGTTGTTTGAATGATTTAATCCGCCTGCTATTGTATATATTTACCAGAGGAAGAATTCAAATGAAGTCGGTGAGCAATTGGTTACATGGAGAGCTGGACATGTGTGGCGGTATAAGCACTGTGTTGATGACGTGACAGTTCTCATCGTCAGCGCAGAATACAATGCCCAGACAACCCATTCATGCCTTCCAGCGATGCTCATGGCACGTGTGAACCCTATAGTTATCAATTATGCGATGTTTCTGAATCCCTTTGCCACGAATGCGGTGACGACCGCCCAGATTCAGAGTTGATGGTCTGAGGATATCGCCAGGATTGATCCAGCCCAGAGAAACTCACACCCACCACGTGCCTACATTTCAGTGGTAAATGAATCATCTCAATGATTGCTTCCATCACTGACTTTGTGCATCAGGCTTGCACAAAGATTGCTTGCTCCAGTGTTGCAAAGGTATACCGCTGCATGACCTCAATCGACTCTATTTACGGATTTCGAACACAGTAGTGTACAGAGATCCGGAAATTTTGAGCCGGGGTCTTGGCCAAGGACATGTTTACATGCCCCACAAACCTTAATGAGGTAAGTTCAAAGTTCCCTTCTTGTTTAATTGTTGTCTTGACGATCAATTTAGGAGTGCAAGTTTCAATTTGCAGCGACTGAAATTGTGGATCTTATTCACCAGACATACTTCTATGGCATATAACAAATAGGAATGAAAGATAGATCATTGATGGATAGAATCAACCCAACCTTCAATGCCATCACCGCGACGGCCATTCACCATTGTCTGTCGGCCTGGAATGCTGGCGACTTGCGGGTCCCGCCAGACTTTGGTGCAGGAGGTGGAGCACAACGCAAGTGCCATACAAGAAACATTAATCAGGCGGTTATTAATGCATGCACAGATGAATTTCGTAGTCTTGACCCGGATTTTTGTTTCTCTTCGCCAGATGTTCAAGCCAAACAGATAGACAATATCCGCACCATGATTCGCTGAAGGATCCACTCAACTGGTACAGACCCAGCGATGGCACAACCTCACAACATTCAGGGTAGCTTTGATGAGGACTTTCTTCATTTCGTCCCGGAGGAGCTGATAGAGCAACCCAGCAGTTCTTCTAATCCTCTCAGCAGCATTGTTGCTGCTACTGAAGCTAGCATGCGATTCTCAGCTGTTCTGCCTATCAGTGGGTCTGTCATCGCCAGCGGCAGCCAGGGCGTCCCCTGCAGCAACAGCAACAGCAACAGCAACGACATCACCAGCATCACCAACATGACGAGCGTTGAGAATATGGAATTAGTCAATGGAAGTATGATTATAGATGGTGTGATGTCTCTTGGAGGGTAGGAATGGTGTCAGTGATTGGATTGAGGATTTCCTTTGGGTGCTACTCCATTCTAGGTTTTGTCGATATACAATAATAGTACTAAATGCGATATACCTCATGGTTTACTTTAGTCTGATCTCAAATGTGTGAAATCATAATTGCAATGATGCATAACCCTCCCACGACGGTTGAACTGCAAGTTACTAACCATCTTGAATCGACGAATTACATATCGTGAACCACTTCCGCAAGGTAACTATCTTTGGTCTAATTACGCAACGAGGGTCTTTAAAAAAAACAACTACACGCTCCATTCAGCGTATGGAGCGAGTACTATGACCATTGCAAGGACATATCCAATTGGGCGATGTAGGTGTATACCGAGAAATGATCCGTGATATTGCCAAAGGAAGTGTGAACCATTCGTCAAGTGCTGATTGTCACATTCGCAAAAGTGGGTACACTGGTCGCGACACTTGAAAACATCATCACGATCACTCAAAGAACACTCCAGAATAGTTAAGCAGTGCCATATTTCCAGGAAACCTGGATTTCATCTTTTTGAGTTTGTGGGTACAATAAACTAACCAACTTCAATGAAGGAAATTTAGTTTTTCCTGATGAAGAGTGAACAGGATTATACACACTGAGGGAAAGGATGAAGGAACCCAAACATGGCCAGATTGCATACAACTGTTGCCTTTCAAATGCGTTTAAGTTGAAACTGGGAAACAATGTTAAAATATTTTTTACAGAAATGAGGAGGGCAACAGGGGAGGAGAGTGCAGAGTATGTAATTAGACTGGCAAAGGAAATCCCCACTAGCCATGTTAATGCTAGATATGCTCAACTGCTATTTATTATACATAGACTTTGGTAGGTTTTGAAAAGGGTGGAAGATTGCAGGGAGAGAAAGATTGTGGGCTAGAGAATGGTACTTGTATTGATATAAGTTCTGATTGAAAGAATAGAATTGATTGCATTCCACACTTGTATATGTGTTGCAATGCATGCTTTTCAGCAGAACACCTAACGTTGGGCGAAACATAACAAGACACCGGAGTATGAGCCCATCAACCCAACTTACCTTGGTACAACTGAAAGGGATCATTGAGGATGAAAAGATAATGGATCAAGCTCCAAGGGAAGTTCAGAAGCGAGTGGAGCATGGTGAGGAGGTCCTCGATCCAGATAATAGCAGCTAAGTTCTCAGCACTGGTCTCAATAGAACCAACAATCAATTTTAATACAGCTGTCTGGGTAAGGTAGTGAGGCTTCGGAATGCCCATCCAATTGTCCGATCAAACGCTGACCATGTTGCTACGTACATCAATCAAATATCACCTCCCCCTGGAACCTGGTTCCAGGTGTGCCAGGTTTCTGTATTATGGTATGTCGTACAGAGATGTGTTTGGCATTCAGATATTGCAGAAGCACTGGTGGTAGATGAAATGGGTCTTGGCACAACTTTTACCTGTATGGCAGCAGCTATGATATGCATATTGCTGACTGAGAAGGTTGTTGTGGGGCTGCCACTGTCAATATTGAGGGGGAATACCCTTAACAAATGGGTGAATATAGCTGAGAACAGCAATCCCAGCAGTATCAGTACAGAACGAGAGTGGTATCCATTGTAGAGACATAATTCATTACCCTGCTGTCTGTTAGTAATCGTGACAACTCCACATCTGTGGCATCCAGCAATGACTTCAGCCCATGTACTAATTGTTGTGGTCACAATGGCCTAATTGGCAAAGACTTTCAAGAGTGTCATCAGTAAGATGAATTACTTGATAGATTTTGACATTGCGAACATATTGGAAGTGGAACATGCAAATATGAGACGTGACGATTGGAACACCCATATTGACGATCTGGACAGTAGCTGGAATGTCCACCTTGTCTCATAGGATACCTCACTATACTTTGCAAAACTATCAAGCAATAGCCCACTGTCATACTGTTCATGAAGATGTGGAATTTTTGAACAGTCTTGTTGTTAGAAGACAAAACACAGTATTCCCTGGTAAATTCCAACAACAGTGAGGTTTGAATTCAAACTGGTGATGACCACTACACCAGGACTTCATTCACTCCACAATTGGTATTGCCAGCCAATTTGAGTGAATTTAGGTGAAATGGATCATCCAGCAGATGATACAGCATTGGAAATACATGGTGTAGAGGCACAGTATCATGCGGAGAAGAGTGTGATGCAGGCCATCTGGACCGAAGTCAAAGAAGCTGATCAGGATGCTGCTGAAAAGATGATACAGGATACAAAGCCTTGGATGATCGGAAGGTGGTCAGAATCGAAACTTGAAATTAGAAAACCACTTGTTTGGTTACTGAAGGACAATGTATACCTTGTTGATCTTGAGCAGACTGAGGAAGAACAAGCAAAACTGAAGACCCTTGTGGAATGATACACATCACAGCATGCTTCAGAAGGATGGTGGGTTCAGTGATGGCACCTACAATCATTATTTTAAAGTTAACAGACACCAAGAATTGTAACGACGTTTCAGGATAATGGAATGACAAATGGCCACCGCATACTTGGGTGCAATCTCCAATGTTCCAATATCTGGGAAACACAATTTGGCAAATGCTTGTCAAAGAACCAGCAGAGTATCCTGAACCTGACCCAGACAAACATTAAGTGAGGTGCTTCTTCAAGATCAAGAGAGAAGTGAAAATGCTCTCCCTTGTACACTTCCTCCACAAAGGCGGTGCTTGTTTGTCCTCTTCCTTGTCAGGTTCATCACTTGAAGTGGTGGGTGACCAAGGGTTGTGCAGACAATATTAATAGATTCCACATGTATGCCGAAATGGGCAACGATAATTTACAGAAATGCAGCTCAAATTCCATGATTCACTAAATCCCTCTGTATTCATAACAACACCCAACGTCGCTAAGGCAAACCTAAATCTTACTGCACCAAACCATGCTGCAACAACCGAGAAGTTCTGGAGTGTGAATGAGTAGAACCTGGGATTTGCGCGAGATATCTGCCAAGGGCAAAGGGAGGTCCACAAACATGGTCACTGAGTTCAGGTCCTAGTGGCTGTGATATCCTCGTGAGTGATCTCCACCAATTCTCACAAGTGGTACGAATCAGCGTCCGGCAGAGCTTGATGATTTGACCAAGCATCATGATGTAAACTCTTCCCTGGATTTTGCAGCCTCATCAGAAATGAATGATATTGATGACAGTGAACGGAGACACATTGCAGTCAGCTGAACAAACATCTTACATTATTTGGACTCTGAAATTGAGGTATATCTCTTTATACAATCATCCAGTCTGATCTTCTCAACTGATACTAATAGTCAAAAAAGGTTGGTTGTACAGCACAATCTACAGCATAAATGATACATTTCTCTTGGTCATTATAAAGTGAACCATAGCTTTGATATAGGAATGGTTGTTTCTTAACTCAGTATAAGTCAGAAGGGGATATCATTGGCATTCTTGATTATAATTAATGACAAACAAGATCTGGAGTTAATTGTTATGCATTCATTGTGGGAAGTAGAAGACACACCAGTTTGATAGACATGAGCCATTGTCAAGATTCCTCATTGTCACTCATTGACTGATGCAGCCTCTGCTGGTTATGTATATGTTATTGGCACAATGTCAAAAATCTGCCAAGTCTGTGGCTACAATTTCCATTTCCAGACTCACCATATCTCATTATAATTGACCATCGCTCAATTACAAGATATGATTCAGTAGAGGACTTGGAATAAATCATCATTGGCAAATGTATGGTGTACAGGAACCCTACAAATTTCAAAATCAACAGACTAATAAAAAGAATAAATGAACTACTTTCAGGTGTACCTGAGAATTTTGCATATATCTTGAGTCACATGTTTCATTATGCCAGATCAAGCAGTTTATGTTCTCCAATCCCATTTTGCAATAACAAGAGTATTGGTGATATTTCGTACTTTTGTCAGAATATCAGATAATGCTGCCATATTTGTGGCCAATCCCCAGCTTTGGTAGTAGTGAATTGTAGTTTGGGCACCTCACTGATCCACATCCCCAAGAGTTGGATAATGAAAGATGGTTTGGTTACATATGGATAAGCTGTAGCTTCACTGCTGGGTATTTCCTGGCCTATAACTGAATTTCAGCAACACTGTGAATCTACAATCCTGTAATTTATGATGATCTTGGATGTATATAAAGCCAACTTTGACAAGCCAAGATTCATTTTGGATGTATAACTCAAGTCCACCCATGCCTCTGAGTTACAAATCAGCAAGAAATGGGCATGTCTCCAAGTTAGAAGTGCATGTGATATTTTCGTTTACATCTTTCTGAAGTGTGGTTCCTTCGACATTGCATTACAGGAAGCATTGTACACAGATTGGCATCATTGAAGACACTTCGCATTTTAGTACAAGTGGCTCATCGTCCTCAGCATCAACTAAAATATGAATCTTTTCTTGATTGGTATGTAAATGCCTCCAGTTAAACACCTTGAATGTTACGCTCCATGTCAACTGTCTGTTGGAGGAAGGTATTCACTGCACACTAAACAATAAATGCACAGCCCTGGCCAATTAGTAACCTCACTTAGCTTGATTTTAACTGAGCGGTATGTTTGGACCTGTACTTCCAAATCATGAAATACAATCTGAGAGATCAGACTCCTTCAAAAGAGCTGGAGCTTGAGTGTGAATCTCCAAAGGCCGATACTGCTCAGTGACTCTGCGGATGAGGACTCAGTCAATGCACCGCACTTACTCAAAGAGGCCAAAGTTTTCAATGCTTTTAGTGCAGACCAAACCGGATTGTGACAAAATATATCGTTGGGCAGCCAAAACCAGTCTCTGAAGTTATATTTTTCAACGAATGTTTCTCAGGAGAGTTCGAAAAAACAGAACCTTCAAATCTCAGGTTAATAAAAGATGACTGCTGATCGTGCATTTAACAGTGGAAGGAAGGTAAGCCCAGAATCGCAGGATTTGAAGTCGATTCCTTGTGACCATTCAACCCTGGATGCACTTCAAATCCCTGCAACTGTATGCAATTGTTCCTCCGCCCACTGTAACTTGATGTCTCACTACACATTTATATCATTGTATACAGCTCTCCACTGCAATGTTAATTATGAGTCAACTTTGAAGTAATGGAACTGTATTTGGATTTGTGATTAAACTTTTTGCGACTGATGAGAGATTAGGTGGAAAACCAGAATGCGAGTGAGTATTTATGACCCATTTGTTCACAATCCTAATGTAGACTAGTGCATGAATAAATGAGATTACCCCTAAATCATCGTCATGCATAGCCATTCTTTCTCCACACTGGTATCTTTGCTTAGTGCACCCAATTATTCGCCCTCTCTCTTCTCCATCAACTTCAATATTGTAGTCAAGGAATTCTGCAGACACGGCACAGAGAAATACTGTAAATCAAAGATATGCTTACGATATAGCATCATTGACCACGACCACACCTGCAGCATGGTATTAGAACAGAATATCTTGACAGTAAATGTATTCTTCTAGCAGATATATGACATGCAGAGATTGATTCTTCTCCCCTATTAGTTACAATCTCTGTATATCAGCAATATCTTGTTTTGTCAATGGGAGCCTCCAGGAGTGTGTGAGAAGTGGCTGAGTGTGACCATACAAGCAGCATGTTCCAGGAGAGAATCAAACCCTTGGACAGCATTTTGGCTGGCATTGGCAGCCCCTTTCAACTGCAATCACTCATATGGAAGCACCATCACATTAACTGTGATACTCTCAGATTCACTTCAGAGTACTCGAGAGAGCTTTCAGTGTGCTAGGGTGAGTCACGCAACCAAAGCAGGTATCCCAAAAAATGTCTGAGAGGTGTCTGGTCTCATGGATGATCATTAAGAGGACTGAATGCTTTGTCTGAACTTCTGTAGATTTACATTAGTATTGGATTACCCTCCACAGTGAATATGATTCATTGATTATTGTTCAACATCTCTTCTAAATCATCTACACTTCTATATAACACTGATACTAAATAACCCCTGCTTCAATATTCCACTTTTTGCATTGCAACAGTAATGAACCACAGAAAAAGGTGTATGATTTAAAATAAATGCAAGTACATACTAAAAATAACCCAACTATTGAATCCAACAATATCAATCAACCATGGTGTTAATGTGATTGACGACATCTTCTATCTCATTATGGCTGATGATGGCCGGACCACCGCATTCATTTACAGTGCAAAGAAGCTGAATAAAATCCTTCTATTTACAAATCATTTTTACCTAGCAAGTAGGTGAAATTGAACTCCAAAGTCACTTGGCACGATTTGTGCTATCTAACAATAGTGTAACAAGATTTTTGCTAGTTGCAAATTGAAATAGGGCTTGAAAAGTAATATGGTATATTCATGAGAACAATCAGAGTAACTGCCAGGACAAGAGGAGTGCGTTGACGGGGTGTCCTGAATGGAAAGGAGGAGTACTCAGAAGGTGATTGAAAAGCATGAAATGAAGCAGAAGAGTGGCAATCGAGTCAAATCAGCATGGACAAGGATGCAGAACTGCCTAATCCAGCTGGGGACCACCCAGACTGGTGAAGCAGTGCCAAAAAGGGTGGGTTGGTACTGTGAAATGCAATTCTGAAGCCCCGAAACAGCCAGGAGAGCACTGATAGAGACTGAGGAGTGACTATCCTTGCAGAGGAGCACATAAACTCAAGGGTGAAGGACCACGGAATGAATCATGCCAGCACTGAAGCAGATCAAGAATTACCAATCACAATAGACATGCACTGCAAATGGGGAAGCATGGAGCATGGAATAAATAAAGGGAGCGCAGATGGGGAATGTGGAGTGCCAATTGTGGCAGAGAAGAGCCAAAATAGGAGGAATTGAAAGTGGAATGAAATAGAGAAGTGCGAGGCTGAGGAGAATGGATGGGGATGTAAGGAGTGCCTATCATCGCAGAGTGGAATAAAGAGAGTGTATCAAGTGGCCCACTAATGCTGTGGATGATGAGAGCAGAATCTTCCAGTGCAAAATTAATTACTGGGGTTGGTTAAAATTTTACTCAAGATTCATCTTGAGAAAACATAACTGGAGCCTTCTATCTACATGCATATTACAATAGTGCACAATGAATAGTGCTGTCCACCAGTGGTAAAGTCTGCAGCGCAAAAGGTTGAGAAAACAGGGGTGCATTAAGCTGAGGCCCCAAGCAATTGCTGGTGAAGAGGTATTGATGGTAAATGAAATCCTGAACTACCATTAGGCTGAACAATAATTTCGCATCATCTAGGACCATTGAGAGATAAGTACTGTCGAACCAGAGCTCTTTAACCGTGATGCACACCTCAGTCTCAGAGCATATATCCAACTAGTACTTACAGTAAACAGTGCAAACTGCCCTATCTGCCAAGCATCCTCAATTGGTACTAATCTTGAGCCATTACTGTGAATATCAGTTGGGGCATATTCAATTGTTCTAAGTCTGATAGAGATGCTAATCACAGAATCCATGACTTACAGCTTCTGGTATTTGCTGATGTATATTGAGAAATAGACCACTAGGCAATTGACACACAGATCATGTACCTACAGAAGCACCTGCTAATACCTGCTGACGATTCTGTGCTTCAATGGCTGGTTTACAAGCTTCTTCAACAATTGAGTACTCCTCATTAAATATAATTGGGCAATGAGTCTTCACGAATACAATTGTCAACATGATCTTCAATGCTACCTCAGAAGTAGCTCTTTGGTGTTGGGGAAAGTTCTGATCTCTGCTGGCCTTGGGTTGTGGAACATTCTGATTTCCAATTCACTTGGCAAACAGAATCGCCTGGGCAGGTGTGGCACAGTCAGACTTGTATAATGAGTTGATGAGGTTTGACTTTGGCTGTTTCAGCCACTGGGGTGACATTGCCCAGCTGTGTCACGGCGCAGGAAGGTACGGAGATACGTGGGAATAATAGTAGAAAGATACAGAAGGAGTGGAAGGAATTGTGTTACGGAAAGGCGGAGACGTTGGAAGACGCGGAGGAAGCGGCGAGATGGTGGCGGTATAATTTAGTTAGATAAGGAAGTGGT
>Ga0307512_10000951_pt1 | contig 42594 bp, 53 predicted proteins | sample 14_EM_MG_FD_200267 | JGI IMG/M metagenome (GOLD analysis project Ga0307512, IMG submission 200267) | Populus trichocarpa ectomycorrhiza microbial communities from riparian zone in the Pacific Northwest, United States - 14_EM | ecosystem: Host-associated > Plants > Roots > Unclassified | place... | reverse complement strand
AAGGCGGAGAGCGCTTTGAGGAGACTGGAGGGGGGTGTTAGTGGGGTTAAGTTGGTTTTGGATCCGTTTGGATAGGGGGGTTTAAGATGGATGTAGTGAGAAAGAGGAAGGTGCGGGGGAAACAGGATGGTGGTGGTGAAAAGCAGTGCTGTATCTACCTTTTCACCCGAGCATGTCTTTCAGTGCGTTACGTCCAATGACCCGTAGTTAAGCCGGAACCCGACCTAGTCCCCCTCGTCGGTCATACGTAGTGTTGGCAATTAGATATGATATTCTGGCATCTCTGGAACTGGAACTTACCCACGGGAGATCGGTTTTCGGCGCTGCGGTGTTGCTGAATGACAAGCGTGACTTGTATAGATAGGTTCCACCATATACATACGTCCGCGCTCTGATAGCCTTGTTCTGGTTAAACAGCAGATTTAGTAGCCAGATGTGAAAGAACAGGATGATAGGGCGTAGGAGAACAGGTGTATCCACAAGAATGGTTGAAGAATCAGCGCTTGAGGCCAAAGAGGTCTGTTTTGGAAGAAGCTAGAGTACTTTAGTGTGAATACACTTAAGACACCTCAGGGTTTTCGGCAATACCTGTCAAGTTCTAGGAATCAAGATATCTCTAGGATTTTGTCCGCCTTATGCCGTAGTAGATAGTGTGAACAAATGTCTAGCATGCGTCGGCGTGGCGGTATCGAGACTTTTTGAGGGACATGGAATAGGTTGATAGGTGGCGTAATGTCATTCGACATCCTTCTCCACTAACTGAACAACAGTTCCACATGTGGACCTCAAATCAGGATTTTCACACATTAAACCCTACCGTCTTGGTTGGAACGGAAGCACCATCTCGAGGCACTAGGGGCATCGTGTATGAAGACTTACGGCTAAGTGACTAGGTCATGGATTCGAACGCTCCCATGGTTTACGCACGTCAGTGCTGTCACGAGTCGATTGCCTTACACGCACACAGTATCATCCATGTATATTTAGAGGTCGCAGTTCGGAACTATTCGGTACTGTTTGCTTTTTGCAATATTTCCTTGCCTGAGGATTAAAATCTACAGCGAGTGAAGCAAGGGAGAAGTCATGGTCTGTCACTCGTTGACTCCGTCTAATTCCGTTTGAGTAGGACCGCGTAAGCTCTCCTGCGAGCAACGAATGAGGGAACTACCAGCTATCTACGGCTTCAAGCTCGCGGTTCCACAAACTTCGTCGCTTAAGCGCTGGACGAAACTAATCGACTTGCTTTTCGTGTTTTGCGGGTATACGGCACGCTGCATCGGGCTGGATACCTAGTCACGGGAGGCTGCACACTCCTTCTCCCTGCATCGTTTATTCTAACAAGTAATGCACTACAATTTGCTACCGCTCCCTTCGTTTGACAGTGCTCGGATGACTGAGTGCTATACTCACAAATCATCACCCGCAGAAACTGTATTGGTCATGTGACCTGACTTCCCGCCGAACCTGGCGCCACTCTGCATGAAACGCACCACTTAAAACGATCGTCAGAGCTGACGCGGCCCTAGCGCTTTCAGTGACCTGGGGACAACCGTGCTCTGCATAATTACTCTAATATTGAGTACTGATGCTCCCAAAAGCTGCACCATAGAAGCGAGCGCTTTGGAACATGAAAATGTCTCGAGGTTTAAATGCTCGATTGACTGTCGCAAGGTACGATATCGCAGTTGGCTCGCAGCGGAAATTTCCGCACTGCATGTGCTTTTGGCGTAGTTTTCGCTCGGATCGTAGCGGCAGCATCTCCGTGCAATCAATCTTAGCAAGGCCTTCATCTCGTACTTTGCCTTTGAGGCAGCGATTCTGCCATCGCAAAGATTCGTTTGCGATTCGCAAATCGAGGGGAAGAAAAGAAGACATGAAAAATTCGTGTCGCGTATCTCTCTGGACAAATTTGATGAATGCTCAGCTACGGACAGGTTGCTATGCCTTAGCGTTGTTCTTTTTTTGGACCCCCCGCCGAGGAAAACGGTTGCATACCTAGTACTTCTTTGATGGAAACGAACGACTCGACACTCAACACCCCAAGACAACCCAGGACAACATACTCAAGACAAGACATCACCGCCGACGGCGTTCTCATCCTTCCACTGTACGATAGAGTGATACATTGCGATACAGGACGCCATCGATCATCGTATCGCACTTCCATTATTCCATTACTTCGGGAGCGACAATCACGCACGCGACAACCATCTTCAGCGAGAAGGTGTGAGGGTCCGTTCGGCTGAGCAGGAATCGCCATTATCAACAGTTTTCTTCCTACAATACCTATTACCATCATCATGGCAAATGTACTTGCGGGTTGGAGGAATCGCACTGTGTTATCGTTCGTTTGCTCCTTCTCCCGCCGATAGCTCGTCCTAACCACCGCAACAGTTATGTCTTCGACTACGTGATAATAGTGTACCTCTGCCTGCTCCTCCTCTCACACTCTCGCAAACTGACCGTCTATTGCAGTGTTCTCATCCTCGGCTTCTCCGCTCTCGACCGAGCAGAACCATTCAAGCAACACTTCTCCCTCACCAACGAGTCTCTACAATACCCCTACGCGGACCCCGAGCGCATCTCGCCCTTCATCGCTGGCCTCATATCTTGTCTCTTCCCGATGCTCTGCATCATCGCCTGGACCATGCTGATCGACGGGATGTTCTCGCACCACAAGCCGGCACCGAACCGCGCCCGCATTATGGGTGGACCGTGGACAATTAAAATGCGCCTGTGGCAGATGAACTGCGGGATCCTTGGCTTAGGCCTCAGCGTCGCGGGCGCCATCTGCGTCACTGGCGCGCTAAAGAATGCTACAGGGAAGCCTCGCCCGGACGTCATCGCGCGGTATGGCCAACCCCCCACACACTCTCAAACACAGCTGATGAATGATAGGTGTGTACCACCGGCGAAGGCGGTCAACAGAGCCGTATGGGGGCTCTTCGACCCTAAAAACTGCACGGGTGATCCAACCGTCATAAAAGACGGGTTCAAATCCTTTCCCTCCGGCCACTCCTCGAGTATACCTTTCCCCTTTCCCCCGCTCCCTTCAGCTCACTAATACCCAACAGCTGGCTTCGCAGGCCTAGGCTACCTCTCTCTCTTCCTCGCTGGAAAGCTACACATCATGGACAACCGCGGCGAGGTATGGAAAACCTTCATCGTCCTTGTTCCGCTCCTTGCCGCCGCCCTCATCGCCGTATCAAGAATCATGGACGCCCGCCACCACCCCTTTGACGTCATCACCGGCTCCATGCTCGGCCTAGTAACAGCCTGGGTCGCGTACCGCCAGTACTTCCCCAGCCTCAGTGATTACCAGAAAAAAGGCCGTGCGTACGATCAACGCACATGGGGCACAGAAGCCCACGATGATGTTGTCACACAACTCGATTACACCCCGTATAACCTCCGAACACTGGAAGAAGGGCACTCGGCATCTGCAGATTCGCTCGAAAGCGACGGGAAGGGGACAAGTCGCAAACGAGGGGTATCGGGAATTCAGGGAGCGGGAACGTATACAGATGCCCAGCACAGCCAGGGAATTGAGCTCCTCCCGCAAACTCAGCGCTCGGGAACGTTCCCGCCCGAACATCCACGGGCTTGGCCACAGCAACAGCAGCAACAGCAACAGCAGCAGCCTAAGCAGCAGGATAATAGAGCGAGTGTGGATATGGGGGAGCGCAGCAGGAGGGAACCAGGGTTGGAGAGTCCCGAAAGCGTGGGCAGGCCGCTGAGGGTGGAGAGGTTGAGTTCGCCACCTGCTGATGCAACGAGGGTCGAGGGGAGAATGATATAGGGGAAGGATATACTCGGTTTTTTTTTTGTATTCACTCTTTGTATTCTTTTAAATGTCGGTTTGGAGGCTTAGGGGTTTGGGGAGCTTTTACTGTGTACACCTTATGGGAATTTGGTTTTTTTGTGCGGTTTAACGATGATATGCCCTTCTTGATTTTGAGACTTCTGTGGAGGGGGGTAGATAGAGGAATTGATATGGAAAAGATGTTTGGGGTTAAGAGTAGGGCATTTTCTTGTGATTGTGATGTGATGTCTTCCTATTGGAGGTGTAACTCTGGGTAGAATAGTATGAGGTCTGAGACTATGGATGGAAAAGGCTGGCTTAACGTTTGGAAGGGTGACAAGATGCGAAAGCGCGCAGTGTCTGTTTACACTCCGAGAAAGCATGGATGGAATGTAAAGCGGCGAGATGCAAGAAGATGCGGACAGAAGCGGGGAGATACTGATGACGATGGTGGCGGTGGCGACGGCGGAGGAGTCTGCTGGTGGTGATTGGCGGAAGAATATGCGCAAATCCCCGGCGGTATCTGGTCTTCCAATTCCCACGTATTCCTGCTGGTGCTCAACCGGTTTATGTCAAGCTTAGGCCCGTTCAGTTGCTAGCCATGTTTGAAAATACTATAAAGGTTCAAGATTGGGAACACGGCCCAAAGTTTAAAGGTTCGGTTACGAGCTCAGATGGCCCTAAAACTGTGATTTATTCCAGGCATATACTTTGACTGTCACTTTTGCTCAACTAAACTCCAGCAAGACAGCAAGATCTGTATTTGAAACAAACATCTAGGAGGCAAATGTTTCTCGAAATCTTAAGTTCATTGTTTTCCAGATTCTGTGCCTGCGTTGTTACCCCTCTATAGCGGAGGAAGAGTAGTGCGAAAGCAGCCCAGCGGCAACAGGGCGGGGTGATGCAGTGACGTTTGGTGTAGGCTTTGGCTAGTTGCGGTGGGGTATCGCCGAGAAAATCTTAAACGGAGAGAAGGCAAAGTGTGGCGTGAAGTATGACGGGGATGAAGACTCAGCCCCTCAGCCACTGATGACATCGGCGCGCGCATGTAGTACATATCGAACTCTGCCACAGTTGATCAGACAAAGGTAGGGCAATAGGGTGCGATCAGGTTGGGTTTGTTTCTGTTTTGTGCTCGTTAATGATGCAGTGTTGAGAATTTTGCATAATCCTAAAATATCTTGTACCTGACTGGTGGTTCATAAGCTCGAGGCTGGTGGATGAGACAGTTATGTATACTTCTCTTTGTCGTTTCTATATTATTCAGGTGAAGGGTTCTGACGGACCATTCTCCCTCTTCCCATAAAACATGCGGACTATAAGCGGAAGTGTGCGGACAGCGCACTAGAGCGTTGGAGAGGAGAAAACTTTGGCGCTGGCGGGGAGCCTGGAAGGGAAAACGTAGTCGGGGGCATCCAGGAGAGAATGCGGTTTGAGTTCTAGAAAGTGGTGTGCTCCGCTGTTTTGCCTTGGCCAGTTCCGAGTAGTAGAGCTATAGAGATAGAAGATGAAATGAACCAATTGCTCTTGGAAACAGGTGAAAGAACGAAGGGCTGCGTTAGTAATTGGGTTGAGAGAAAGGGGTTGCTGCATAATGGATTGTGTTGTTGTAGGTGAGCATTTGGAATGACAGTAGTGATTAGACTCTTAGTGTTAAAAAACTTGGGGTGGCTGCTCTATTCTTCGCGCAGGCATGTCCGGCTTCCTGAGGGTGACAATAGCCATTGCGAGTGAGTATTTGTGACTGGTTGAGCAAACCAGAGCCTTCTGAAATCACCGCCTTGAGTTAAATCTTTAAGCATAATCGGTTGGGAGTGTTCACTTATCGAATCTTAATAAACTTACAACCATCAATTAATTTCTAATTGCTTGTCTCGCATAGTTTATGCTGTTTGCTCTAGTACCCAGAGTTTTCATAGGTAGGCAAGCTCGGTCCCAAAACCGACAGAGCTTGCGAAGGAGGTAGACGAGCGTAATGCCGTTGTAAGTGACACCACATGGTTCGTCCACTACTTTCACCCTTTCCTCACCCTTTCACCTCCACCTTCCGCCATTTACATCGACAACCGCCGACACTTTGCTCTAAGATTTTGCTACACTTTTGCTCATCATCTCGAGTCTTCCTGGGACATTTTGTTACACTCTATACAAGTACGAATACTACTTTTAGTTTATTGCTATGGAGAATACCAAATCCAATGCTCCCGCTGCTGCCGTCAATCCGAAGGTTTCGCTATCATCTATTGAGTGGAAGCATTCGAACAAACCCGGAATGGATTTAAAGAAGGATGTTACTCATTTGGGAGATGCATCAATCGACAACAAAGAGAACGCCGAGTTGAAGATCGAGAAGCCTCGTACCACCGAGAAAGGAACCAAGCACGCTGAATACGACTCCAAGTCAGACCCACCACCTTCTTATACCGCCAGAGAGGTGAAGGGAAGATCGGATGTTAAAAATAGGAAATCGCAAACGAAAGAACCCAGACAGACTGTCCCTCTTCCACCTACCACTCCCCAGGCTGAGAAGGGTGGACTATCAAACCTACCCGGTGGTTGGAAGTCTTGGGCAAAAGGTAAAAAACCTATCAACATGGACATGTCTATACTCAATTTCTTCAACCACGATGATGCTCCGTTCCCTCGCAGTCCGCTTCCCTCGAAGCAGTTTCCCCCCCCTCCAAAATCTCTCCAACAGCAGCGATTGTTCGGTCCGGAATGGAATGGCCAGCACAATGTTCGCCCGGAAGACGAAATCGCACACATGCCGTATGTCTGGCTTGTCAAGGACCCCACACCAAGTTCAAGTCTGAAACAAGCTGAGCGGGGCAGGATAATGCAGCATATGGACGCCGGGGCTAGGAAGGATGTCCGAATACTGCTTGATAAGGGGCTTGTGAATGATGCGGAGGCATTGCTTCGAGGCCACAAGATGGCAATGGACAGGAAAATGACGGTGGAGAAAAGGTTGTGGGGGCAAAAGGAGGGGCAAGTGTTTCGGAAGCGATTCGATGAACTAGTTACGTCGTCGCCGGATAAGGACCCCAGGTACGGGGAGCGTCTATCGGAATTGGGAGAGCTTTTGAAGAATTTTGAAAATCAAAGGGAAAAGGACATCAAAAAGCAATGTATTTCCCCGGATCAATTTGTTGTGATTGACTTATGCTAACACTTTCTATAGTTGCCAGCAGTGATCAAGATCTCGAAAATCTCAAACGTACCCTTGGGGAAAGCGGAATCGTCGTAGACAGTATTAGCCAAACAGTCGAGATTACGGGCCCGGTTGGTTTACCAATACCGGGGAAAGCGGAGAAGAAGATCAAGGAGGTACTCGAGGATCTTGATCAAAGTATAGGGGAAATTGCGAAGGAGGAGGACAAGACGGATCAGTTTTTGCGGGAAGTTATTGTGAGGAACATTAAGAAACGAGGTACGTTCTTGAGACAGAAGCCTTTATTGCAATTGTCTAATGCTTACCTAAATGGTAGTTGTTGCCGGCGAACTAAATAGGGAGGATTTGGTGCGTTTAATGGATGAACTGTTGCAACACAACGGCAGAATAAGCCACATGTCTGAAATACATCAGTATCTGGGCCTGGATAAGTTGGAGCTTGATATGTTTGCGGGTGCGGTTAGGGAAAGCGAGCCAGCGAGACCGATCGACCCTAAGAGAGCTCAGAAAAGGAAAGAGAAGAGGGAGAGACAGAAAGCAATCCGGACTGCTAAGAAGGATTCACCAACATCACCACCACCGCCGCCGCCGCCGCCATCTCCGGAGGAGTTCAGAAGCGCAGGCTCAAATGGCAGAATGGAAATTGACAGACCGGATTCACGTGCCTCGGATACCTCCACCTGCACATTGGTGGGTGCTTCTTCACGTGCGCCATCGCCAGAGTCCCCACCTGGAGGAATGACAGAAGATCAGCCTGTCCCGCCGACCAATCCAGGCTCTATCCTAGCCTCCGAGGTTTCTGGTAGTTCTCTTAGTCATATCCTTGCTGAAGCGCAGCTTTGGAATGAAGCTTTGGACCAACTCAGTCGAAATGTAGAAGGAGGTGAAAATGAAGCGCAGCTTTGGAATGAAGCTTTGGATCAACTTAGCCGAAAGGTAGAAGGAGGTAGAAATTCTGCAGCTCAGGCGGTAGGGCGATCCAGTGACCAGAGCAGCGAAGGAGATCTTGATGAAACTCAACATCTCGATGGAGCGTCAGAATTGAAAGATGGAGATAAAGAACCTGCCGATAAATCTCAACATCTGGAGGGAGATCCGGAGCCAAAAGACGAAGATAAACCTGCCGATGAATCTCAACAGTTTGCTGGAGAGCTGGGGTCCAAAGGTGGGGACAAGAAAGATATCGAATCACAGAGGCAGACCGAGAAGGTGGATGGGAAGATGAGAAAGAAAGCGAAGAAGGCTGCAAGAGCAGCAAAACGGGCTGAAGAACGAGCCGAGGAACTGCGGAAGGCGGAGGAGAGAGAGGCAAAGAAGAGGGAGAAGAAAGAACAGGAAAGGCGGATGAAGATAACCTTGGGTAGGGCTTTGGATACTCCGATCCGTTCAACCAGTTCAGGTTCTGTATGGATTAACTCTGCCGTGGCTATTGCAAAACGTAATTCTCAGGTTGATGAAAATATTGTGGACAATACGGTGCGGGTTGAAGGTTCTCTGAACCACGCTTGTGAACTTACTGACCTATGGACCAGGTGAATATTCCGATAAAAGAAGATGGAGCCCATGAACCAACAAATGATCCTCCATCAAACTTTGATACCGTCGAATCATCGGAACCAGCGAATGATCTAGCACCGGATCCTTTCAGCACTCCATCGGCAAAACCACCTTCACCTTCTGCCGTGCGTATATTACATAGATACTTATCCAAACTGAGAACTGGGCTAACTATGTGGATCAAGGCTACTCTCGAAAAGGACTCTAACTTGGGCACTGCAATCGTGCCATTGGGGAAGCGAGAAGCTGGAGAACCTAAACGAGAACCCCCGCCATCGAAGTCATTGCCAGAACCTGTACCGGAGACACAATTATCTCACCAGGAGAAGCCTTCACCTCCCTCTGTCGAATCCCACAATCGAGACCAGTCAACGCTGGCCCTTTCTGCTACTGGCGGCGCGGTTCAGAAGCCTGTTAGTTCCAAACTTGAATTCCCAAAAGGCATTTGCTGGTATTTCGTTAGAACAGGCAGGTGCCGTCGTTGGGGAGCAAGGTGCAAGTATTCCCACGACGTGGGCAACCTCGCACGACTCCAACCACCTCAGTCGTGTCCACCCATTTCTGCTCCTCAACTATCTTTGCCTTTGCATGAGCAAGATGCAAGCTCAGTGCCTATGGATAGTGTTAGGAATGCAGAGAGTCGGCTTTTAGTCATCTGCCCTTACTTCATCACCGACGGATGTACCTTTTCCCCGGACTGTCGGTTCTGTCATCCATGCAAGTACTTTTTCACAAGCAAATGCGCTTTTGGGGAAGCTTGTCGATTATCCCATGATCCCATATTGCCACACCTAGAGGTAGTGAAACATGATTTGAATTCTCGTCGGCTACAAGACCCAGAGCACGATTCAACAAAACAACTTCCAACTCCCCCCGATGCGCTCCCCATAGGGCTTGAACTTCTGGAAATTTGCCCATACTTTCTCTTTCACGGGTGTTCAGCCTCTACAGACTGTGGGTACTGTCACCCGTGCCGGAACTTCCTTTTGGGCGGGTGTACTCTTAGGGAACGCTGTCGATTCTCCCACGATCCTAGACTGCTACAGTTGGGAGAAGCGCAACAAGATCTGATCACTTATCAGCCACTAGCACCTCAAGGCCCGGTGCATGATCTAACGGAACAAAAACAAAATTATCTGTCTAATGTTCCACCCGAACAGAAATACCAGAATCCAGTGCAGCTACAGGTTACAGCACCCCAAGACACAAATCTATTTCCAACTCAGAATTACCAGCCAGTGTATCCTGCACGGTCTGACCCACCCACGTCCTCGACGGAAGAAACGGAAGAAGGAGAACCACTCTCTCCGACCGCTGAATCACCAAGTATTCCAACTTCCCCTTCGTCGGGTACAAGTCATGAGTCCGATATAGGACTTCCCGACAAGTGCCCTTCAACTGAGGAAATACTCTTTTCTGGCCTGGCTGATTATCCAACCGTTGTTTCAACAGAAAGAAAGGCCCAGAGTGTCGGAGGAAGATCGGATTCTCTAGTTCAATCTAGTCTGGCTTCCCCTGCTGTGAGTCACAGGTCCTGTCCTGAGCCTCGAAATAACTGCGGGGACCGGTCCCTTCTTTTGACCGCGATACCGGAGTATACCTCTATTGGCTGTGAGTTCCAGCCCCGTCTATATTGTACCTACCGCCAGCTAATTATTACCAACGCAGTACATCTCGAAATACCACAGCAAAGCCCAGAATAGTATCCTGGTGCAACGCAAAGTCATTTCGATGGTGGAGCTCCAATGCAACCTTCTCATGTTTTGATGGAGCAGCATGCTCCAGTGGACCCGCGTTTTCAGATACAGCAACCTCCAATGTTTCAGCCCGATCAATTGCAGCACCCACGTTTATTTCCACCACGACCGCATATACCTAACAAATACCAAGCTCCAAGACTACAGAAACCTCCAGTACCACCCCAGACATTCTTGCAAAGGTACCAGCGGACGCGATACCCGAAGCCAGCCCCGCGGAACCTTAGCCCAGCATGGCCCGTTGATCAAACTTCGGCCCCGCCCCCGGCACAGCGTGCACAGCACAATCAACGGCCGCAAGAGGAGTACCAGGTTCTAGGCCATCACATGCAACAGCACGGCCAAACGCACCCAACTGGCCCATTGCTTTATCAAGAGCATATACCGCAACAGGGCTGGGTAGAACAAAACAGTCAGCTTCAGACTCCAGTTTACTCTCAAATACAGCCACAACATATAGCAGATTGGAATCAACGTCCAACTTATGCGCCAGGTCATCTTCCGCTTCAGTGGGAGAGCCGGGAACCAACATCATATATCCACCCGGCGCCGTATACTAGTTCAACTTATCAGCAAGATCGTGGGCAGTACCAATGGCAAACCGAGCATCAGCAACTGGCGGGGGCTCGAGTTCTACCGCCGGGGAAGTTTTATCCTCCACTTCCATCTCCCTTGCATCCTCAAATTCCCGCACTTCAGCTTCCAGCACCTAGTTTTCCAGGGCCAGTTCAAAACATGGTGCCAGAAATGTCACCCCAAGCTCCTCCTCCAATTCTAGCCCGGGTTGATTTCAAGGAGATTCACGGAACTATCTACTTCCGAGATCCAGTAACGGGCGAATTTCCTGAGAGAGTACACACTTCGATTATTGAGTCTTCGACGGACCCAGGAGTGACGAGAGAACCATCGGCTTCGGCGAAGGAGTTGGATAAAAAGCAGCATGCTACTAGCACTGCGAAAGAGCAGGCGTTAAAGGAGATGGGGGGTAAAGCTCGTCCAGTAAGGAAGTCACAGCATGAAGCTAGAATAGAAGCGAGAGAGCTGGCGTTGAAGCAGAAGGCGGAAAACGCTCGCCTAACAAGGGGAGCAAAGCTTGGGGGTTTATTTGGTGAGGCTTAAATCATTGATTTTTATTCTGTTTGTTTCTTATTTTGTTTAGTTTGCGTGGGCTGGGCTGGAGGGTTGCTGTATCTTGCCTGTTTTGAAAGTTTTGCTATGAGTTACTTGTATTTTTTCTTTTGTTTTTATGATGGCTAGCGATCTAGTCAGTGCGAGTATGGGCTACTTTTGTACAATAGCTGCAACTGTGTTTGAATATGTTGTGTTTATAGGCCTGTTTGAGTGAGATGTGATGATTAGGGCAATTGAGTGGTGTTACCTCTTACTTCTACGAGTGCTATTACAACGATAGAAACTTCCGCACCACCCCATCGTGCCACATCCTTCTCACTTTCTCTCCACTTCGCCTTCGCCATCAACCAAGGCTGCAACTACGATGTATGCTCTCCCGCTAAGCACCACTTCATTCGAGGGCTACTAAACCCTCTTTCTTTCTTTAACTAGCCGAGCCGCGTCGTCCGCATCTTATTTTTTGCTCCTCCGATTCCCGCCTGCATCTTCCCCGCACTACTTCGGTACAACAGTGTTGTCTTTCAAGGGCTCCTAGTATTTTCAAACCCGGACGGCCAGTGATCCGCAGATCTATATCTTTGTACTACGAATTGTGTATCTGTCAGCTATATTATATCGGGCTGGCGAGCCTCCGGAAAGCTGGCGTTGGCGTGCATAGAGTTCGGAAATAGTCTGAACGGAGGGGTGAGGTAGGTATTGCTATTTGTGTTTGCTTATTGACAGTTATGTAGGCTCGTAGCCATTTTGGTCTAGATCTCACAGACTACCGTCCGGAAATTGTCCATTCACGTGTTGTATTACGCAAACCTTGTTGAGTTGTATCGGAAGCTAATGAACACTGCTGGACTGTTTCCCTTCATCTTAGTCTGCCGTGAGCTGGTATACGTCGTTGGGACCTTGACAAACGGGACGGAATTCGTTACACCCCCAAACCTTAAGGGCGGCCTGGCAGACAGATTTTGGTATGTCTTGGAGAGCAAGGGGAGTGGAGGTCACTCAGCAGCACAGGAGGTGGTGGGTGTCGACAACGGCGGAACCGGCTCGAGCGCAGTGTTCCCAAACGGCCCGGTCAACCGCCCGGCGATTTACCGGCCACAAACGGGCTAAATCCGGCGGGTGCTCTAAAAAGCCGCCAGCGGCCCGGCTTTACCTACAAATGCCGGTGGTATTTGTGAATGTCTGTGGACGCCGGCGGTATTTATGAATTCTGGCAGTAATTACAAATGCTGGCGGTATCAATAAATGCCTGTGAATGCCGGCGGTATTTGTAAATGCCAGGGGTATCTACTAGGATGAATGCTCGCGGTATTCATAAATACCTATGAATATTTACAAATGCCGTCTCTGTATGAGTGCTAGCTTATATTTACCGGCTCGGTACAAAAAAGCCGCCAATTCTTAATCCGGTCCGGCAGCATGTCTGAATCTCGTAAACCGGCTAGGCTTCCGTCAAGCCGCACCCGTTTGGCCGCTTGGGAACACTACTCGAGCGAGAAGAGTGAAGATTGCTTGAAAGCACAGGAGGTGGTGGTTATGGGTTGGGCACCGCGAAAACGTAGTGGCAGCAGTGAGATGGAAGAGGTTATCGAGGTGCTTATTTTTGGCTACATGCTCCTCATCTCGTAAAGCACCTTCGACCGAATCACTGTTCCCGTTTGAGAACACTATTCTCAAAAGCAACTACTTCAAGCGCGCCTAGAGATCCTACGTAAAACATTTTTAGCACGCCACAGTGAAAACTTCGGAAAAACTGTTGACACGACCACATTAACTAATAAATTCTAGTCAGAGTCTGTATAGACTAGCATCACAGAGGATGAAATTTGCCAGCTGGATGATGACTATTTTACCGATGACTCCGCGTTAGGGAAATCGTTTATATCGATATACCATTTTCTAGCATTTTGTACGACCGCTAGGAGCGAGCGGACTGCAATGACAGCAATGCATAGGCTATATGCCGATGGCAGGATTCAGACACGATGTTGTCTGGAGAAAGTGACTGGAGTTTAAAGGGATGGATAAACTGGAGTTTGATGGATGGAAGAGGTAGGAGGAGAACGCATTCATGATTGCTTGTTTTTTGTGCTACGGGTAACTGGAGTTTGGTGGAGTTGGTGGAGAGCTTAATAATTATTGACGATTGCTTGTTTTTTTGTGTTTCATTCGACCTGCGGTTCCCAGTTTCAACCTGCCACGGTAGTTCGTCGACCACTATATGCTGTTCTGTCTGTCGATGGAGTACATGTACAGCTTCGCTTCTTGGCTTCGTACGGCGTACCCGCTGTTTTCAATACTGTACGCTGGCGACGCTGCTTACCACATGACGATTCAATTAGGCCATCCATGAGATAGCTTAAACTGTTCATTCCTTTGTATTGTGAGTGTCATGATTTTTGTCCATTTTGACAGATAGACAAGAAACATACTTCTTCACCTCAAGCAACGCTGAGAAACAGCTTCGTTTTTCGAATACGCATAGTATCTCTATACTGCGATTACTTCTCTCCCTCCGCCCTGCGCCTGCGGCATACACTATTGTGACGAACAGTCTAGCCCGTGTTTACATTACTCATCGACAGGCTTTAAGCGCAAAATGACTTTGAAGAGATAGTCAAAGCGACTGGAGTCTTGAGGAGATCTATAAGTCGGATTCCGGAGAATCTCAGGAGGAATCTGAGAAAGGGAATAGTGATGCCAAGGAAAATGAGGATGACAATCCGGATTTTGTGCCTGGCGTTATTAACGAAAAGACGAGAAAACGGCTAGACCGTTTCGTTCAACATCTTAAAGCGACGGAGTTGCGAGTTCTGGATGGGAAGATGCCGTGCGCTACTTCCGGGAGTGCAATAAAAAAAATACGGAATTGATGCAATGAGCTGCGCGCCAGCTTTTGTAACCGAAACGCCCACTACTATAAACTGTACTGCCGGTAGTATTTCGCTGTTTCTAAGCGTGCAAGGGCAAGTGGCTGCCTATCTAGAGATGACACCAGACATGGCTATAATCAGTACTAACACCATTTTTTACCGAGCCGCGACCCACAAGAAAGTATCAAGATAAGAAAGAGTACTAGTATGGCAACGACTCTATACGTACGGAATATCTGGTACTATCATGCTTGTCCAGACTAGGATTAAGAATTGCCATCCATGAGGTTCGAGGGCTACGTAACTGTAGTTCAGTGTGTTGCATGTATATATAGAGCTGACAGCTAACGGGGCTGGTAGTAAGGGGCACACTTCTCTCTCATATATAACTCGCGTCTTTCTCCTTCTCTCTTCTCTCTATATCTAAGTCTACACACGCACGCGGTTCTCCCCATAGTTCAACACAGTGCTGAAATTATAAGCGAATGATCTAGAGTGACCGAGTGATGTACTCTGACACCCATTCCTGGCTCGCTGGAGTATAGGTTCCAAATACGATCGTTATATAACTTGACCCTGCCACATAAATTGACAGCAATGTCTTCCTATTCTCTCCCCCAACAACCTCTGTAGACTACGGAGTAAAATCAAATCCTAGTAACTGCATTTCAGCTCAAAAACGCCAGACATACGAATTCCCTCTAGCATCACCCCCCAACTCCTCTACCAAAAATACTAGTTTCTTCCCTTCACTACCATGTCCACAATTGTTCAATACGTTCTGCTAAAAGAAGCCCATGAAAGTCTTCGACAATAGCATGGAATTCAAGATTATTATTGCATGATAGGTCTCTGTCTTCTTATGGCCGGAGATGAATCTCGTATGGCCGGAGGTGAGTCTCGTATGGCCGGAGGTGAGCCTCGTATGACCGGAGATTGCTGTCGGGCTGAAGGATCTATACATAGATGCGTATGCACGCATTCACACTTGTACTCATATATATATATGGCCTTGTGGCACTCTTAGATAATATACAATCAAGCTTCTCTAGCATCACTATTTCAACAATTATAACTGGCGGTATTCGATAGTGACATAGATTGAAAGTATCAGAATATCCTTTCTCGATTCTGTCTATATTTACGTCAGTCATTTGTCCGTTGTATAAGCTGTCATCTCACCGTACATAAGCACTGCACTGCGGATAGTATTATTACGCTAGGCCGCGGGCGCCGCGTTCCACGAGCACTCGCTTGGTGACCTCGTGACCTCCCTCGGTAGCTACACATTCAGCCGTCTTACCGCTGTTGTTTTTTGCTTTGATATTGGCGCCTCGGTCGAGAAGCAGCCGAACTGTGGCCTCGGATCTACTTATAGCGGCCCGGTGTAATGCAGTCCAGCCGTTGTTGTTCCTAGCTTCAATGCTGGCACTATAGTCGAGGAGAAGACGAACTGCAGCCTCATGGCCGTTTGTGGCAGCTCCGTGCAGTGCAGTGCAGTCGAGGTTGTTCTTGGCGTCAACATTGGCACCACGATCAAGAAGTAGCCGAACTGTATTTTCGTGCTTGTTTATGGTGGCATTGTTTAGTGCAGTCCATCCGTCATAGTCTCTGGCCTCGATGTCGGCGCCGCAGTCAAGTAGCAGCCGGACTGTGGCCTCGCGGCCTTCTAGGGCGGCTCGGAGAAGCACAGTAGAGCCCATTCTATCTTTGCTTTCGATGTCAGTACCACGGTCGAGGAGCAGTCGGACTGTGGCCTCGTGACCGCTCCGCCAGGCCTGGTGCAGTGCAGTCCCGCCGGTATTGTCTTTACTTTCAATATCCGCGCCACGGTCGAGAAGTAGACGAATTATGGCATCGCAGCCATTTCTGGCAGCCCTGTGCAGCGCAGTCCGGCCACTAGTGTCTTTGGCTTGGATTTTGGCACCGCTGTCAAGCAGCAACTGAACAATGACCTTATGGTTGGCCCTGGCGGACATATGTAGTGCGGCCATTCCGTCACGGTCTTTCGCTTCCAAATCCATGCCATCCCGAAGCACTAGCAAACGTGCTGATGCCTCTTTTCCCGCCTTTGCGGCTAAGTGAAGAGGATTCAGCCCCCTGGTATCCTTCGTCAACATATCCGTAGGTCTTACTCCCAAATGCTCGAAAGTTTCCAGCAGCAAGGTTCCTGCGACTGCCCCTAGGTGTAAAGGAATCCGTCTAATGTCGTCTCGTGCTGTTGGACTTGCACCCTTTCCCATCAAAAGCTTTGCCACATCCGGGTGTCCTTTATATACCGCCCAATGAAGTGGTGTCCTCCGTGAAACGTCATGAATATCTACATCTGCTCCATACTCCAAGAAAAGTCTTGCGATTTCAAAGTGACCATTCGCTGCCGCGCAATGCAACGCTCCTAAGCCGTCTCTTCCTGGGATGCCTAATTGAGCACCTTTCTGGAGGAGCGTCCAACAGATTGATTCTTTTCCTTCCCATGCAGCATAATGAAGCGGTGTCCATCCAGACAAAACTTTTAATGTTGGATCTCCTGCGGTAGTACCTAGTTTCAATAATGTTTCTACCATTCCCTCATAACAGAGGACCGTGGCATAATGAAGAGGCGACCACCCAATAATGTCTGTGGAATTAGGATCCGCGCCTCCTCTCAACAATTTCTCAGCGGTGTGTAGCTTATTCCCAATTGCCGCATAATGGAGGGGTGTTAGGCCGACTTGATCTTTTGCACAGAGATGTTCCGGCACACCAACGCCATACGATATCCGAAACGGACCTTTAAGGACCATTTGGTGGAGAGGCGTGGTGTTAGCAAATCCTTCGAAATTATCTGGGTTATAACGTATTTTATTTCGGCATTGGATCTCATACAATCTTTTAAGAAAGCTAATGACAACTTTGTCGGCATTGTCTAACTCTTTCAGCAAAGATGATTTTATGCGTTGCATCGTTGTGATTTCCCCAGGATCCCGATGTTGGTCGGTCCAGAGCTCAACGGTATAATCCACATTTCGAGAGAACTCAGATAGCATGACGGTAGCTTTGGTTGCAATCGGGTCGTCCGAGCTTTTGCACGTGTCGTAGAGCCATAAGCATACACCCGCGGCTTCCTTCCAACGGCCGATCGCCTCATATCGCTTAGAAGCCTCTCGCGCATATTCTACTATGCAAGACACCTCGGGGAGCTTCTGATTCATATGGAGAGGTGGTATGATGATATGATATGCGTCTTCCAAACTTCCCAGCCCAGACTTTTGAACATTCCGTGCGAGTTTTGAAAGAATTGTATTCTCCAATGTAAAGCATTTCCACTGGGGACCCTTCCCCTGCGCTTTTGTTGGGTGAATTGTTGTTTCACCACTCAGCCTTTCCACTTTTTCCGCAACTGCCCACATGAAGGTCGAGAAGATGTCTTGTGCGAGTAATAGCTCGAGTGAGATGGTGTCCGATACGACGGCTAAGAACTGCGATTTGAGATTAGGTGAATTCGATTCCTTGGATTCCAGATTAAGCTCATGCATCCTAAAAATTCTGGGAACCGAACCACCCAACTGGGTCGCGGGGGCTTTCGTTTCCAAGTTGGTATAGCCGACAACTCTGTGGCGATCGATGGTGACAGTATTTCCAGAGCCGTCATCTTTAGTAAGCTCCTCAACCTCCGAAATCGTACCAATCCCATCACCGACATACCATCTCAAATCTCTGAGATATAACCTTTCCTTGGGGCCTAAAAGTCGTATACAGCGCTTTCTTAGCGCCCCGTTTCCTTGGCGCAGCCAATCTTTGAAAGCGCCCTTGTGGGAATCCGAACCCGCTCGCGTATATTCATCTTCCTGGACGGCATATAGCCACAAAGACAGGACAGCCTCAATTTGGGTTGGCCGGGCTGCCCACTGACCGTTACTCTCCAGCTCGACCGAGAGGCGGATTTTATCGCCGTTGCGACCGTTCATCGACCAAGTCAACTTTCGTTCCCCGGCATATGCTGGAGAGGTGAAAAGTGTGTTCATCACTTCTTCAATCGCATTCGCAGTGAAGACGGCGGGATTAGATGCTGTTCCAGTCCATTTACTTAACTGGCCCAATCGCTCCCGTATTCTGGCAACTTCGTCTGAATTATTGCTCCTATTAGACTGTGTGCTTGTAGTGCATCCACCAATTGTCCTACCAGTCGCGATACTCCATTTCCAACAGCTCTCGCTGTGGAACTTTTCCCAAAACCCTTCGTCACGGCTGCTACCCTTGGAATCTGGCCAGAGGTCTTCCGCCCTGCCAGTCATCCGGGTGGCTAACCAGTCGAGCTCATAGCCATGGGGTGTGCTGTGAGCTGTGGGACGCAGAGCTAATCCGCGGCGGATCCAAGCCCTTATTACTGTCATTACCAAAGTTGCAGTTAGCTGTGCTATCGTAGCTGACCAATGCATTGCGCGCAGACCCGTACTAAATAGCATGCATAAGCCTCTCAACATAACATCAATGGAAGAAACCATACAATTGTACGATAAAACCGCTAATGCTAATCACTGTTGACACAATTACTAGTGTCTGGGAGAAATTCGATGCGGTTGGGACGTTGGGCTTCTTCGGCTCTGAACTGGAGACAAGTAATATCTGTGATAGCAATTTGTAGATACTGGCGAGGAACGAAGACGAGCGGCTTGGAGAAGCGGGATCGGAGGTTGAGACAAGCCGAGATGTCAGAACGGAGCGTCGCACACCTTCAGCAAAAATTGCGTAGGACTCGAAAAGTTGGTCGTTAACATTCGCACCTTTATTTCGGAAAGCAAAGTAATTTAGCGAAGAAATCTTGGACGGGCATGAGAGTGGTTTATACCTCGCTGTAGCCAAAGAATGCGAAATCCCTGCTCCCCATCTAACTGCCCGAATGCATCGGTAGCCTCTGATTCTCCGGGTGCTCTAATTTCTCGACGACTTCGGGGTATGTTCAAATTCGCCACCTGTTTCTGATCAACCCTCCAAACTTCATCTTTGGTGCTTCGCTCCACCACGAAAGAGCAAATAAGCATTCCAATTACCACGAGAAGGGTTCCTGAAGCGGTGAGGGGATATGCGTATAGTGCTACTTTTCGACCTGCTTTCGAGTAACTTAATTGAGGGTGATAGGTGACACATCCGGAAAATACCAACACTCCAGTTTGCAGTAACACAGCAATCGCCGCAAATATTCGTAGCCCCGCACCACCCTGATGAGGCCTCAGGTTGAGAAATATATTCGGGGCATCTTTTGTCGTCGTCTTAGTTTGTGGCTGTGTGATTAGTGGTTTTGCAACATTCTTCAGGTCTTCCTCGTCGCTGTTACGGGGCAGCAGCATGTGCGCAAGGCTTTCGATACATCCAGTAGATTCTGTGTGGCTGTTAGCCGGATGTCAAAGAACTTGTTGGGATATATCGAACTTCTCTTCTCTAGGGTAATGACGCCTTGAGCTTTTGCCTCCTCCAAGGTGAATAACCCACATGTTTCGCCATTCCGCAAGCTCCGGATATAGATCAAGTCTAAGATGGGCGCGGATCCCACCATTCGTACGATCGTTTGCCCATTCCATAATTCGCAAACATCATGGGATGTTGAAGACGTCAACTCGACTTCTGCAGAAGCTTTATGCTCCCTGGCTCTTCCGATGATCGCTTTCAACCAAGTAGGGCCACCAACTCTTATGGCTCCGACGACCGCTGTGATGATACCTAAAGGCGCCATGGCAAAAATGATGTTGTCTGCCCAGCCCATAGACTGACTCATGAACTGCTTTGTAACTTGGTCTCCAAATAACGTCAAAATCGGTGCAAGATCCGAGAGGAGATTGTTGCTGAAGTCATCCCCACTATCATTTGCTGTGGTCGTGGGAACTAGCACTATGCCTACGACAAGGATGGCTACGCGCAGTCGATCCGTTGATGCCATCTGAACTTTGACAGGTCTGAGATGTGAACCAATCTGCATGGATGGTTTATCGTGCCGAGATAGGAGATTCCGAGCTACTGTTCAGGCGCGCCACGCTGATCAGAATCCTACCCCAAAATATACTCGCGTTATTCTAACTCGAAACTAGTTTCGGGGGTATGTTATTATGCAGTCCTTGTTCGATAATGTGTTAGGTGTCTCAAAGAGAATCGTCCATCGCCCTGAGTTTAATGCGCGCTTGAATCTGTAAGGCTAACATTGCAAGGCTGGAGCCATCGCATGTGATAGTGGACTAGAGGGAATATTCTCAGCCCTAGTCCGCTCTTTGTGGAAGTGTATTCCAGATCACCGATCTACCACAGCGAATAAGCAACATTTTGGGCAACGTGAGTTGACAGTCGATGCCGGAGATTTTCCAGGTTACGTAGCGTGAGTAAATCCTAACTACAAGAGCTTCACTACTGCTTAAATCAATATCTGAAATATTAATTTATATAACTGGGGGTTTTAAATAATTTAACCCCTGCCTTTTAATGCCGACGGATCGGTGAGCAGATAGAAAAGTAGAAAGCGAAGAGGAAGAGGAAGAGGGACAGGCACTGCTCTCGTGCCCAGACTTTTTCGCCTCGCTCGGTTACACAATTCGTAGGGGATGGCAGGCGAAATCACCACCCATCTCTTATCCCAGTTTACTTGTCAATGGTCAACTTTGTCAACTTACATAACTTAATCGCCTAACTTTCAACACACTAACCCAAATGACCTGCACTTAGATAAGCGACCCAGCCAAAATGTATAATTTCGCTCAATAAATTCCTGGCATGTGACATCTAAATAACAAGCCCCACAGCTCGACTCTCGCCCTGTCCATACCATAGCCCCAAACCTTCACCTACAGCACCAGTGACGACCTCCCTTTGCATTTTGATCTACCTCCCATCCAGCGCTTCCCCCCCGGACACTTCCTGCGCTCATCTATTTCCGTGGCGGCGGCCTCCTCCGGAGCCACCGATATGCATTCCCTTCTAACCTTCTAGCTTCCACACTCACCAACGGGTGGGCTTTCATTACCACCTATCACCTTTCAATCCCGCACACCGCCTTCGACATCGTCTCCGACCTGCAGGTCCTCTTCTCGTTTATCCGTACCGTCTTAAACCCTTAGCTTCCGCATGCAAAAATCTCAACCCGCAACCTCTTCACTGCCGGATACTCTTCGGGCGATATCTCGTTGCAATTCGCTGTCTAGAGGTATCCTCTTGCTTTCAGCGCAAGCTAGGAAATTCCTAACGCCGTATTACTATGCTCCAAAAGCGATGGCGGAAAGTTTAAGACTCGGCTCGTGCAACGCATGGCTCGAGTCACCAGGTGCAGGGGTGGCTGAGGTGGCGTGGGAAGAACACGCCGCAGCATTGACATTGTTCTGCATCAGTTCGGCACGAAGCTAGATTTTTTGGCAAGTGTACGAGGGTTTAGTAGGCGCCTACAGGAAGATGAGAATGCCGGGGAGGTGGCGAGAGAGCTGGGTGTGGAGAAGTTGTTTCCAGTGCTGCAGGTTGCAGACGGATTCCCGCCGACGTGGGTGGTGTATGGGACTAGGGGTAAGACAGTGTTGTTTGAGGAGGTGATGTATCTAAAGACCTTGGTGGAAGCGGCAGGGAGCAAGTGCAAGCTGGTACCGGTGAAGGGTGGAGGATATGGGGCTGGCGGAGAAGATTTGGGGGGGAGTAAGCAGGGAGTTTAGGGGTTTTTAGGGGGGTTTTACTTGAGGAATTAGAGGAGGGATATGATGTATTGTCCATTGGCGTGGCATCAATAACTAACTGTTTTGAGAAGGCACGCTCTCGATTGAATGGCCCTCTGATACCACCCCAATCTTGCATACATTTGGTTTGTAGTTTGTTTTTCTTCTGTTCCCGCCTCAGTTAGGGTTCAGGGCTCGTTGTAAGTAAGGTGCAGCTCTGCACAAGCTATATATAGCGACCTGTGAGTGACGTCACGAAGCTATGATTCGCACCAACTCATACACTCACCTTTGACAATAAATCAATAACCAATACCTAGACCGATGGAACGATAAAGAAATGGTAAATATATATACTGAATAGAACGGCTATATCAGTAATGCACATCGCATACTGTCCGCGGCAAAGCAACAATACCAATCGATTCATGACAGTCCATGTCGAATCATCCCTTACTTATAGTAGGTACTTCAGAAAATTCTCATGGTGATCATTTAAGGGGGATTTACATTGTATGCGCTAAGGGGTTTAAACTTTCACAGGTAGACTTCCGGGAATGCTGGGTGTCAAAAACGATGAATGTGACAGCACAGACCGGACGATGGATGCATATGCATGATAACTTTTATATGTGTAAATATAAATACAATGATGCACCGCATTATTCTATTTATCCCAATCTTTTAGCCAAACTACATAAATGAAGGCGAAGCATTGGTGAGCAACTGCTCGAAGTATGCCTGGAACCACTTTCCAGCCTCGGGTGCTGGCTTCAACGCATCGGGTAAACCGCAGTGTGTATCATACCGCGCAGCAGTAGTGTCGGAAGTACCATCAGATTCTCCTCCTGGCTTGGCCCAGACAATAGCATCAACTGAAGCGTGGCCTGTGTTAGAGGTCGGACGAATTCCAAATCCAGTTTCTGCAATATAGGTTAGTAAACTAATTCGAATATTGGGTTTGGGGATGGGGAAAAGCTTACTAATAACGTTGCACCAATCCCCTATGGTTTCTCCGTTAGCTATTTGCACCAAGAATACCCACACTAAATGGGAGGAAATGCATGCGGTCAATGACGGAGGAAACTAACCTTGCTTGATCTGACCGGTCGGTTGCTTTCCGCTTCGTCCCTGGTCGACGATATAACGAGAATTGGCCCATCCTTGTTTGGCTAGTGCGGACGACATCGCCTCAATGTATCGCTTCTCATCACAGTTAGGGTTGGGCGAGGTGTATGCCGGGCAGGTGGCAAGGGACCATCCATTGTAATTCGAGACGTTTGTAGCCAAACCTCTAAGCTGAGGCGGGGAACCAGCATCCTTACGGATCTGCGCGTACAGCTTAGCGGCAGGTGGCAAGTTTGCAGGCCATCCAAGCCAACCTCCGTGACCACCATCCAAGTACAAAGAAACGTTGGGTAGGGCAAGTTGCTGGATGGCATAGATGCTAAGAGACTTGTAGGCCTCAGCAGCACCGGCGCACTTAGGCACATCCATGTTGGTAACCAAGTTTGCGAGCGCATCGGGTTCGACTATAATTGCCACCGGGATGTGGGGGAAGTCCTTTAGAATAGCGCGGATTCGATCGATGTACTCGGTTTTGTACTTCTTGGCACCTCCGTTGGCAAGGGAGAGCTCTCCGTTCGACGCTCCCGAGGCACAGTCGCGGTTTGGAAGATTGTATAAAATAAAGGGGACGATGACATCTGTAGAACCGAGTTCCTTCACTTTTTGGAGATTGGTGCGGAGACTAGGAACCTTGGCGAGGGTATCACTGTTATTTGCCGTTAGTTTTGTGTCTCTACAAGAGTTACCGGAGAGGGGATGTTTACAGCCATATGAATGTGGGAATATTCATAACCTTTGCTGCCGCCGAGGCGAGCACGGTCTTACCGGCCGCAACGCAAGACGGGATAGCATTATTTTTGATTTTGGACTGGTAACCGGGGTTTGTCCACATTTTCTTTCCGGCGAAGGGATTATCGCTGCCAGGCTTGGTTGATGTAGGTACATGAGGAGTTGGTGTGGGTACATGAGGAGTTGGTGTGGGTACATGAGAAGTTGGGGTGGTATAATTGGGAGAGTCAGCTTCACGGACGCATTGAGAGTAGTCTATCTTTCAATTAGTACCATAGATCTCCAAACCTGAAGTGCGCCAAGGGAAGCTCACAGTCATTGAACTTAGTGCAGTGGTATCCAGAGATACAACTCTTGCAACCAGTGAACCCAATCCCACCGCACCGCTCATAAGCGCCCGATTGCGCAGACACTAATGAAGCGGCCATCAAGACCGCAGCAGCAAAGATATTCTTCATTGTAAAGACTGTAAAAAACGAATGTAACCGCAAATTGGTATGAACTGCGTGCCGATGGTAAGGAGCGAAGGAAGCACGCGCTGCGTATGAGGGGCATTTACTAGCGGATCGAGCCGACTTATGTAGTTGTGTGCTTGGTAGTTACTACGTCTGCAATAGATTGTTTTCATGCATCTTTCCTCAGTACCATCATCCTACTGGAAACGTAGGGATACGACTGTCAGGTTGGTACTATTGTGGGAGATTACCAAACTCCAAAGGCATCTTCTAGGTTGATTTTGATAAATACTAGCTTATACTTGGTGTTTGTCACACTTTTCTCTTCTTTACGGTAGTGCTAAAACACAGGTTGAACAGGTACTCTACATACCCCAATTAGCTGATTGATCCAGCGTGAGAGAAGGATCGCAGCACTCTACAATGTGCATATTGTCATCCTAGAAAATGGTGAATAAGCATAAGCCCTTACATTAAACTACTTAAGTACCTAATCCACGCTTACTTAGTGCGACGCATACGATATTGAGGTAGGTATGTATAGTACAACAACTGGTAGGCGAATTACCTAGGTACCTATGCGAACACACTCCGGATGCACATTTACGGAATGTTTGATACATATTCCATAGTAACACTAACACACGTGTGCCTGTGCTAGGCCGTTAATCCGTTAATACAAGTGGACATCCAATACCTGGCCCGCAGCTTTGACGAAATAACTGGAAGAAGCAACGACGGTAACACAATTTCCAGGTTTATCCTCAGGAGTCGGAATTAGATGGCTCCGCAACCCGGGCTTTAGATGAGAGGAATTGAAGGCCGATGTTACTGAAATTTGAGTGTAGTCGTTCCAACCATATCGTTTGGTACAGGGGGTATCCCGGGAGTGAAGGTCGTTAACTGGGGCCCAACCTAAGTGTGTACCAAATAGAAGGCACTCCAGATTTCTTCCAGGATGCATCGGATCTTCTCTATGACCAAGCGAGAGCGCTAGCTTATTCCCGCCCCATGGTACTTATAATCTACGGGCCCGCAAAAGACCTAGAGTTTCACCATTGCGAGAGATATGGGGTTTCAGCCTCTTGAGCTAAAGTGCATAATTAAACTTCAACCAGTGGGAAGTCCGCACGCGTTCAATAGTACTAATGTAGGTAAATACGCTCCTATTATTTAGTCATTTGCATGTCAGAGAAAAAGGGCTGGGCAGCACCTAGCAGCCTTATACAATTGCAAAATATATAAAGTACTGTAAAATTCCATGAATCCGTCGATGCGCAAAGCTCTCGGGTTAGGATAATTCGGCTCAAGCTAGCTAGAAGCGCTGATCACCTATTATTTTATACTCACCAAGAAGCACGGAGTGGTAAGCACCCGGATTCCATTCTTACAACCTCGTCACGCTGTAGTATAGAAGTAAATATCTAAGTGTAGTTGAACAAAGTGAACAGCTGATGGTGATCGACTATTGCAGAGCATGACGATTAGTGCCTTTCAGGTGGCAAGATCACTTACAGTGTATTAGCCTCTAGCACCAACTTATACGTCGCTGTATGTCTCCCTAATCGACTCAAAAGTTCCTTCGCTTCGTCTTTGCTGAACAGCCATTGTAGACGCTTCCCAATGCTGCGGATATTCTTTCCATTCACCGCTTTGAATTTTCCGATGAGCTCCCGAAGTTGGTTTAACGTATCTTCGCAATGACCTAGTCCTAAGTCTTTGGTTGCACCTGCAGAGGAATCTCATCAGTAGCCCGAAATATGGCTATGGCGGGCACCCCAGAGACTTAAGACTTACGGAAGCCAGAATCAGCTGCCGCTGAGACAACCACCCCGAGATTTGAGCGCTATCACTTCATCCACCAGGTGCTGAATTTCCCCTGGGCAGCCAGACACATTTTAGAGGCAGGAATAGCCTTCTTCGCCGGTGAGATGGGCAAGTGTAATATGGCTAGATACGCTAGCGGTTATCGATAGTGGATCGGCCATAGCGATGAAGTGATGAAGTTTGTTGGCTGAGAAGATGAAATCCGGTGAAGCTCAACTTGAATGAAGCTCTCGATGCAGGCAGGATATTTGCTTTTTGGCATCATTGCACGTGTACTACAGTTGTGATCTTAGTACCTAAATCTACTTTTTTTTTGGTTATCGATGTTAAGGTTATCTCTGTTCTGAAATTCAATATCACAGTTTCTCTTTCTTGCTGAGGGCCTAGTTTCACTTTTACAGTTTGAGGACCCTCCCAACATGCGACGGAATGAGGAGTGAACTATACGCGCCAGAGTGTACATGAACTCGAAAGTCTAGTTTAAATTTGCACTCTAATTTTACTCGTATGCATATGTTCCGCTCCATACGCGACCTGTACCCGTTTACGAATTTCATTGTCCGGTTTGCGAACTTGTGCCTGTTCGCGAATGGAAGAACAATATGCACCCTCGCAAGATTTCTTGTTAATACTGCGATGAAATTATGCAACCCACTAGTCTATGCTCATTAGGGCTTCAGCAACGCCAGAATATCACCAACAGTGTGTAGCGGAAGCAGCCTGAATTTCTCTGTATCCTACTACAAGAACTCGAATGATTACGATTTAATGTTATTGTATCTTTAGACTACTTATAGAGCTTGTCCGGTGGTAGACACTGAAGCATGTTCACAGTTATGATAGGGCACGCGGACTGTGCGAAGACATTCTAGTACCAGGAAGTACTGTGAGAGGAGACTGAAGCATAAGCTGTTGAAGAAACTGACAGTTGGGATGAGGTGATATAAATATGAGTGCTAGTACATGTGATGGAGCGCATGTTTTAATGAAGTCCATTTTCTTGGGCTAATTCGCAAACATTCCCTGTTCGCGATCGTTATCCAGTTCGCAAATGGGCTAAAAATATCGCAAAATTTCCTCGCCGGTTCAAGAACGAGTACGGTTAATAGGACAGAACACATGATATCTGTGGTTCTGGGTCCCTTGCAAATAGTCACAGAGACCAAAATGGAACGCTTTGGTGATTGGTGAACACTTCTTGAGTTTTTTAAACCGTCTAAAGAGAGAATACGGCCATGGCATATCCCGTACATACTTCCTCCCCACTTCTTCCGTAACATAAAGAAACAAAACGAAAGTCGCGAGTTCTCTTCCCCACTTAACAAAAGAAACCGGCAAAAAACAACATCCACTATTACACCCCCCCATCACTCTACTCCTCGTGATCTGAATTCTCCGCCTCCTCCACTATTCCACTAATTCTGCCAACGTCAGTATGGAAAAGAAAATCCATCAACGCCTGCGAACATTTTTCTTCTGCAAAAACAAGAGACATCGGCAAAGAAATCTTCGACTTTTTCAACACCTTTTTGACCCCCTCATACCCATCCTCCCCCTCTTGCCCGTCGACCCAAAGCCTTTTTTGTTCTTGTTTCCATCTTTTACACCACTTGAACAAGTGGTCTCTTGTCTGATATTCATGCCCACACCACCAGCATTTCAGATCCCTTCTTTTTCCGATCTGCATTAAGTATTTGAATCTCACTATCAGTCCATGTTCTGACTTAAGCTGATAAAACCTCGCAGCAATCGTCTTATTGGCATTCATCACTGCACTGTTACCCCCCATCTTCATCAAATTATACCGGTAACTGTGCTTTGACTTCTTCCCCATCTCTTGTATTTCTTCGTTAGTTTCTTCCCACTTAGTCTTGGTCAACCTTAGACTAATGTGTGAAAAAGACACATAATCTGAAAAACCTAACGGATTTTGGTTCTCAGTATAATTTCGGCAATATTTATACTCCGCCTTTGTTGCTAGTTGATCGGCTTCTTCATTGCCCTCTATCCCTTTATGAGCAGGTACCCACCAGTACTCCACCTGGATATTTTTCCTGGCCAATGCGTCGACCCAATTCATCATCCGTAGCGCTAGCACCTGTCCTGGTCCTGGCTTGTCCGATTGAGTTTGTCTTAAGGTTGCTTGGGAATCCGTAAAAACTGTTACCCTCCTAACCTCATTTTCAACTGCCATCTCATCCGCGATCTTCATCGCTTCTGACATCGCATACCTCTCTGCGTCAAACACTTCCTTCTGTCGGCCTGCATGCACCCTCCTCTTTTTCCAAAAATTCCGTTCTTTCCATACCACAGCGTACCCCACCCACTCATCCTCTTTTCTCGATCCATCTGTCCAAAGAACAAGTCCCTCCCTTTCTAACTTTGCCTCTTCCAGTGCATGTTCATCATCCTGAATTATCACTTTGGATTTAAGGCATCTTTTTTCCGTTGGTAATGTCATCCTCTCATAACTCCTCCTTTCGAAAGGTTTATCCTCCGCGATCAACTCCTCAATCCCCTCCACCCCTCTCAAGACATTCATTTGTACTGTTAACATTCTCCCTCTCCCTTGAGCACTGGGCATCATCATCTGTCTCAACTGATACTGTTGTACCCGGTCATTGAGAAGAGCCATCACCCGTCGTAAACCCACGCCGTTCATTAACGCTCCTTGAGGTGATGTCCTAAAGCATTCAGTTATCCTTCTGCCTTGTTCATTTAACAACACTTGAACCTCTTGAGCCCTATTCTGTTGTCCATGCCACCACAAGTCAGACCCATATAACGTCACGGCATGAACCGCCGCCGACTTGAATTTTTTTACACCCTTCCGAGCTTAATCCTTTCTTCATCATCAAGGATCTCACCCTATTCTGCACTCTCCTTGCTTTCACTATGGTCTTTTTCGTATGATCATTCAGGGTAAGCATATCATCCAGCCGTACCCCCAACCATCTTGTCGCTTCCTTGTTGTATGAAACCTCATGATCTGCTACCCTTCCTCTGGCATTCATCTTGGGTTTCTTATTCTTTCATTGTCGAGTAAACAACATCACTTCCGTTTTTTCAATGTCGAACTTACAGGAATTTTTCTTAGCCCCAATTCGTGTTTCTGCGGCACATCTCTCCAGTCTTTGTGCGCAATCCCCCACATCCTCCCCCTCTCCCACCCATGCCACATCATCGACAAAAGATATACCTTCACTTCCACAATCTTCTTCCTTATCGTCAACTTGGACGGACAACCCTGAAAGGTATATAATGAAAAGTACCGGCAACACTGGCGACCCCTGTGCAACTCCTGTTTCCACATCCATACTGTCTCCTTCCTTCCCATTCATCGACATTATCACTTTTCAATCTTCTATAAAGCTTTCCACCCACCTCACCAGGTCGGCTTGTAACCCCATTTCTTCCATTCTTTTTATCAAGTTCCCCTTTGCCACGTGTGGAAAGGCTCCCTTAACATCCATTACCAGCACTGCTGTGGTATTCCCCCTCCCCCACGCAGCTTCAACTCTCTTCATGAACCTTCAAATCGCGTCTATGGCTGACCTTCTCTTTCTGCATCCAAACTGTCTGTCATGAAGTAGCCTCCTTCACTCACCCTCCTCGGCTTTTGCATTAGCTGCTACCTTCTCGACCACTTTTCCCCAACAATTCGATAACGTTAGCACACTATATGCCTTGGCTACTGCGTAATCTGGCTTATTTGGTTTCGGTATAACCACCCCCTGCGCTTCCTTCCAAACTCGTGGGTGTATTCCTAACCTAAATGACACTTTGACAATATAAATTATTCTTTGGGAATCCCAATCCCCGAATAATCGTATCGCCTTGAATCCCAGCCTATCCGGACCAGGTGCTTTTTGAACTGACTGATTAAACAAAGCTTCTCGAATGTCTTCGTCAGTTATCGTTTTCCACATTTCTCCTACCTCTTTTTGGGCATTTCTCTCCACACCCTTCAGAGGTTTCAGAAACGCTTCTTCTTTTATCAACTCGGCTTTATCCTCACAGTACTCCGCCACCTCCCCACTCCTGGATCTCAAAGCCTTCGTTGTGTGTTGACCTCTTGGTTTGGTATACCTCAAGGCCTGCCAAACCTGATCCTGTGTAGCTGAACTCAGAAATTGCTGCCACATCTTGTTTTCGATTTTCGGGTAATTCATCGGAGATTGCTTCGCTCCATTTTAACCTGCAGCCGCGATGCCTCCCCCCTCTTTCTAGCTCTTTCGATAGAGCCCAGAATCGTTCTATTTTCTGCAATTTCCGGCGTCCGCCACCTCTTTCATCTCGCACACACTTTAACCTTCTTGCAGCATCTATTGAGATGATTAACAAAGTTTCGCTGTATCCACTCAGCCTCCCTCTGTAATTCTTCTCCACTGCTTTTCTCATCCAGCATGGGTCTCTTTGAGCTTTTGTCCCTCAACTGTTTTTGTGCCTTTTCATAATTTCCTTTTTCCTCTTCCGACTTAAGCCCATCAATATCTCATCCTGTAATCTTTCTCGATACCTTAACTCCCTCCCCTCTGTCGCATCAGAAATGAGCACACACCTGAGCAGGATCTGAAGTAGTTGTTAATTCCGTCGATATCTCTAATCTGTCCGCCATAAAGGATTTTGTCATAAAGAAGTCGATAAGTGATTCCGAAGTCTTGCCATTTCTCGTATTCTTCTGGGTTGCTTCCCCATCCATTACATCGATCAAATTGTACTCATCCACAAGATTTACCAAAAAGCTTGCATCTCGTCTTGGTGGGCAACTCGGGTCCCATCTATCACTATGAGCATTCCAATCTCCTCCTAAGAGCATCTGGTCCTGCTCCATAATCACTCTCAATCTTGCTGTTTGTGCCGATCTACCTTGACTTCTCACTCCCCCCTCATGTCGCAGCTGATCATACACATTCACCAATCTCATTTTTCTTCCTGAAGAATTTTGTATATCAAACACCTGTACATCTCTGTCTCCCCCATTATCCACTTCCGAAAACTCCAGGTGTGTATCTTTTCATATGGCTGTCATTGTTCTTCCTCCTCTGATCAACCTATATTCTAGGTGACTGATGTTATATCCCTCTCTTTCCACATACTGTTCTTGCATCAGTACAACATCAGCCACCCAAACAATTCCCTGTTCCAACACTGTCATCGTCACCTCATACCCCCTTCCACAATTATGCATAACACACTTCACCATTGCGTCATGGGGGTTTCTGGGATCCCTGCGTTAGAAGATGTCGCTTCCATCTCTTGTGTTGCAACAACTTGGACTTCCGGCTTCTTTCCTGTCTGCTCATCATCCTGAGCTTTCTTTTCCGCTTCTTCTGTTGAGGTTACTCCCCCCTCCGTCAGTTGTGGATCCTTCTGTTGATCGGTAGTCACATTTTGGCATTCTCCTTCTCTCTCCTTCCAGGTGCGCCTTTCTTCTCTTGCTTGCTTTATCGCCTCCTGTTTCTTTACACATCAGTTGACCTTCGCGATATGATTCCCCTTGCAGTTGACACACTTGTTGACATTATGGGTGCAGTTCTGTCCTGCTTTAGCTTTGCAACCTACCACATTGCACTTATGATCCTTTGTTAGATGACTTCCAGCACACAACATGCACACCGGCATCTTCAAAGACCCACACTTTGCATCAACATGTCCCCATCTGCTGCACGCTCTGCAAAAAGAATCCGGACCAGCATTCACCAACCTTTCCACATCATATGTGATTCCTGCTGTTCTCAAACCTCCTATCAAAAGTTGCTTGGCCATCTTACTCCCCTTGACCGCAAACACAACTGAAGATGCTTTCTTTCCTTCCGCCTTCTTTCTCTGCACATCCTTTGGTCCTCCAATCCAGTTGGTTGCGAGGGGCAACACCACCCCCTCGTTCTCAGCTTGCAATTCTGAACGCAATTTCTCCAACCCCCCTCCCGTCTTTTTTTACAAATATCAGTTGGAGTTGGTTCTGTGCATTTTGACTCTTTCCAGGGGCTCATTTGTTTCGATGTCCACAATCCCTGTGTCCACCTTCCTTGCAGCCTTAATCACAATTTCACGGTACTGAATCAACATCTCGGCTGTTGCACCCGCTGGTGTGATCTCTGTCAGGCATCCTTGAGTATTCTTCGTAACTCCTTGAATACGTACACAATGTGGAACCTTCGCCTCAAACAGTGCTCTGTTAATTTCAGACGAGATATCCAAAATTTTATTCTGAGAAACTGGTAGGCCATTATCCCTCTTAACGGTGACGCTCCTCTTCTCCATCGAATTTTGCCCTGGGAAGACCAGCTTCATCTCCTACTTCTTCTGATGTCTCTTCACCTCAACAAAGCCATCTCCTCTCTTGTTTTGCTGTTGTCCCAACTGCTGTTGTTGTTGTCTTTGTTTGGGTTGTTTCTTTAAGGGTGGTGGTGGTGCAGCCGCTCTCTGGATCCATGTCTCCTTCTTCTTCTACAGTTTCTTCTCCGGTTTCTTAACCTCCGGCTTTTTCTTCTCTAATGCCTTTGGTCCCTTTGGTACCTCTTTTACCTCCAGTTTTTTCACCTCTTGCTTTTTTCCCCCTGGTACTACCAGGGCAATACTTGGTCTCTTCGCAATCGTAACCTGTCCACTCAGGGTGAACCTTGGGAATTCCTGCCTCTTCCCTCCTGGCGAAATAACTGGTACATGTTTCGATGGCTCCAATTCCTGCTCTTCCACCGCCATTCTTTTACGCATCCTAGCCACTGTTTCATTCTCTTCCTCCGAAAAAGTTGCTCCCGGCTCAAGCTCAACATCGCTCATACCATCATTCTCCGGGGTGGCATCTACCTGTTTCCCCCTTCGAATCTCCTCTCTTTGTTCCCTCTCAGCCAACTTCTCAAGTTTTCCCACCACCTGATGCGTTACCTGCTCTACTATCTTTTCCATGCAATCTCTCATCGCATTTTCAATCATCTTGGCCATATTCACCAGTGCGATCGTGGCCAATCTTTTTCAATCTTGCTCAACCTATCGTCAAGCTCATCCGCTCTAGCCTCATCATACTTCTGACTTAGCCCAACATGCTCCTTACTTTCTGTACTGATTTTTGGCACACTCATAACAGCTGCATCAGTATGATTCTGTCTAGCGGTGACGTATCCTCCCTGCTTCACACACCACTCCGCATATTTGGCATCATATTGTTCCCGCATAACCATAAAATCCCTCAGTCGGTTAGTGTTCCGAAGATACTCACCAATAAACATTCCGTGATCTGCTGGTTCATCCTCACTGGCCAAAGTCTCTGCAGGTTTAGCCAAATCAGCTTCGACCAATCTCCTGCGTGGCGTTGCTGCATATTCGGGATTGGTCGTTTGGGTGTTTCTGGCCTCTGCACTCCCATTCCCTTATTGCGCTTCTTTCTTTTCTTTGTCGGCGTCATGTAGTGCTCCTTGTCCCTCCAATCCACCTCCATCATTGCTTCATTGCTGTTACAGGGGTGCTTCCACCTAAGTAACTAGACTTCTAAGTATTCAACAGATACATCTAGTACGTACATGGTACACAGCCGTAGTTCCTATTGTAATTCTTTATGCGTACCTCACGACAAAGTGTATTGGTAGTCTGTCAAGATCATATACGCTGTGGCGGGAAAATCCATTGCTCACCACCACCACCAATCAACTTGGCAGAGAACTGAGCTATGGCGGGTGTACGGAGCTACAGGGATGATAGAGACGGACTGGGCAACGGGGGCGTATGGAGATACAGGGGAGGTGGAGAGGGACGGAGTGACGGGGGGTATATATCCGGGAGACCCTGGGGTAGATAGCTTGCATCGCATCCTGTATCTCATATCGTCCTATCATACAACGAATTATACACTCCTTCTTTGGCATCGTTTGATCTCACTGGCTCTTCCGAGACTCCGTGTGGATCCATGCAATTGCGTGGGTCCTCACAGCCGGGTAGTATCATACCTTCTCACTCTCTTCCTACGCTCATTGAGCCAGAACCGCTCTGTCTGACGAATTTCTTTTGGAATGCTGTGAGAGGCGCGGCCGAGTGTTGATGATGAGCTCTCTGACTTCTAGCTCCGCCGTTTCACAACAAATGGAGCCCAAACGTGGATTCTGGTTCGGCAAGCTGAGTACCGAATGGTGGGAAAGACCCCTCCTAGCTAATACGGGCAAATATGGAGAGAAGCAACTAGTGGATGATACTAACAATGTCGGGCACCAACCATATACCTGGACGAACTCTTAGGAAATGGCGCCGAACAAACACCGGAAGAAAGGCACCAACCTCATCCCGGGATGAAAGGCACCAACCTCGCAGACAGGACAACCGGCACCTACCTAACACCGGGATTGTCACGGCGCAGAAAGGTACGAAGATACTTAGGAATAATGAAGGAAGGTTTCTAGAAGTGTGGAAGGAATTGTGTTACGGAAAGGCGGAGACGTTGGAAGACGCGGAGATAGCGGTAAGAGGGTGGCGGTATAATTTAGTAAGATAACGAAGTGGTCTGAGGTGTTGCAACGTCGGATGATATGGCGTGGTTGTTATGATAAGAGATGGTAGAGTGGTGTGTAAGATCATAGGATAATATTCGGAGGGTACATCGGAGCATGAGGAATGGTTCGAAGGTGGCCAATGGATTGTATATAAAGAGAGTGTTGTTGGCGTTGGAGGATTTCCTTTTCTTCTCTCTTTACTCGTTCTCTTGTATAGCAAAGCAAGTTACGACTTTGAAACAGCTCCGACTCTTGCCTCCTCTTGAGTTCCTCGAAACGAACTTCGAGCGCCTTGTTTGTTTTCCGATATCACATATGTGTTACCAATATCACCTACACCCTACCCCGCCCGTTACAGGGATGAAAGGCACCGACCTGATACCGGGATGACAGGCACCAACCTCGTAGACGGGACATACACCACCGACCTAACACCGAGACGCAAGGCACTGACGTCATACTGGGACGAAAGGCACCGACCTAATACCGGGACAAACACCGAGGAAATCGTGGTGAACTAACACCGGACAAAAGGCACAGACCTAATACCAGGACAAACACTAAGGAAATGATGCCAAACTAACACCAAACGAAAGGCACCGACCTAATACTGGGATGACAGGCACCAACCTAATGCTGGGAAGAAATGCACCGACCTAACACCAGGACGACAGGCACAGACCTTATACCAGGATGAGAAAACACAAACAAAAGGAAGGACGCCAACCCTGTACTAAGGAATACAGTGATGCGAAGGAATACTAAGAAAAGGAATCAACGATGCCGGTAATATTGTGAGAAGTGCTAATGAGGACACGACTAGTCATAGGGGGAAGTCGCAGGGAATAGAATACGATAGACGACCTGGCAGGAAGCTAAGAGAGAAGACCGTGAGAGGTGGTGAAGCTGGACTAAGAAAAGGAACGAAACAAAGAGCTCACCTCAAAAAGAGCACCAATTGACTTGACCCCCCTCCAAAACTCACAAACTAGCAGTTGACCTTAGATCACCAAATACTGCCAAATCACCACCTAACCCACCACCCCACCTCCAAACCGCTACAAACAGTACCAAAATGTCAACTGAACAGTCTCAATCCACTTCCGCTGCCGGTTCCAGTGGCCGTACCGCTTCCTCCAGTGCTGGACCCTCAAGCCCGGCCGGATCCTCTGCTAGCGCTGGACCTTCTGCCAACGCCTCGCCCAATCCTGCAGACAATCAAAGGCAATTCATCTAGTCCTTGGCACTCCCCATCGTGAAGGAAAAGAAGCAAATGCCACTCCCAGGCATCATGGGTGCCCCAGTCTTCGGAGGAGAGGATGTCACCAATTCCATCGAGGTGTGTGAAAACCTCTCCTCTGGCACCGGGACTGACCCGGCGGCCAAAAATGTTATTGCAACATTCCCGTACTACTGCTCGGAAACAATCCAGGAGACTATCAAGATGACGAATGGATATCTGAGGAAGGACTGGGTGCAGGTGAAAGAGGAGCTGAAGGACGCCTTCCGACACGCCGATAGCCGGGTATATATGTACACAAGATCGTAGTTGGAGCGACTCTGCAGGGACCAGCTCGAACGTGGGAATGTAGGCCTGAAAGCCTTTACCCTCGCCTACGACAACATCAGCTGCATTAGAATCAACAAGGGAGCCTTGGCCGAGTACTCACAGGTGGAAATGTTACTTGGAGCCCTCCCAAGAGATTTGAGAGCAAAAGCGGTAATGAAACTCAACCTAGATCCCAGAGACCCCTCGACATTCAAATACGACAAATTCCCAAAGCATGTCCTCGACAAAGGTGCAACCGCCGATGCCCTCGCCCTGCAGGATTTGGAAGGAGCATGTACTGCACCGGGAGTCTCTCCTTACTCTATCCCAGCTGGAGTTCCGCTCCTGCAGATGCCAGTAGTGGCGAACCTTCCGGCAATCCCTATCGAAGTGACCCCGGCACCATCACAAGCCATGGAGGGAATTCCCATCGCTAAGGCCGAAAATACAATCGACACAAAAATGGACGATATGATGAAGCCCTTCGAGGCTAGGACCGTACGGCTGAGCAAAGCGAATGAGCCCAGATTCGGAGGCTACCAGACTGCCAGGGTGTACGCCATCCAAGCTGACCATCCACCTACGCACACACCAATGAACTTCCCACCTCCGAATGCACCCGCGGGACCCGCTTACCACTAACCACGACCCAATCACGAGCAATATCCACCGCAAGGATTAGGTCGCTGTATCTATTGTGATGAGCTAGGACACATCCGCATGTTCTGTCCCAATGTGCGCACCGACCTGGAAGACGGTATCATCCACCTCAATGATCATGGAAGACTGTCCTTAGGACCTAGAGAAGGAAATAGAGGTGAGATATCTGGGTATCAACCGGAGAGAAGGTTTTTGTCAATGTGGGAGTACGCCCAGGACGTAGCTCGACAAGGGCAGCAGGGAGAGGGAGTAGCCACTACAGCTGCACCACAGCCGCCTCAGCCGCAGCGCGTTGCAAGATCTCAGCTGTTTCAGAGGGCAAGTGCTCAGGTGACTGCTGTTTGCTCAGGAATTGCCCGACAGCTGTCGGAAATCGATGGGTACTACTCTGGTCGATCTGCAGTTAAGGAAGGTAATGATGAAGGCAACGAAGACCATATCGAGGGATTGAACGATGAGGATGAAGAGCAAGAAGAGGGGCAAGGTGACAGCAGTGCGGAGGATGAGGAGGAAAGTGTAACGGAGGAGGAGAGAGACGCGCGTTTAAACGAGGAAGAGAGAGATAAACGGTCGGCAGTTGTGCCCACTGAGGCAGGATATGCCTTCGTGGATGAGAGAAGGAAGAGGACGGACGAGTTGACCAGGGGTGATGACAAGCTGGCACATATCGAGGAAAACGTTCTGGAGGTCTCAACGAGTGCTAGTAACCAGGAAAAGGGAACTATCAGGAAAGCGGTAGCATTTAGCAAGCAACTGGCCAAGGCGGACCGCATCGAAAACACGACTCCAAAGACCCCAGAGGTCTTGAAAGTGCCGCAAAAGAAACCACCGTCCCTGGATACTGGAAACTATGAAGTTCTCAGACGCAGCCAACTCGATTACACTATCCTACCCTGTCACGAGAGAGACACCAGCAAATATACTTTTCGACTCCGACCAAAGGCTAAAACAGTAACAGTTCCCAAGGACAAACAAGTTACTGCTACAACATGGCTGCACCGAAGAAAATCGGAATCGCTCATGTTGCTGCCTTCTCCAGCCTGAAAGATCACGCTGGGTACACCGAATTCCGGTATGCCAGGGCCTCTCCAACCATTGCCGGAACAATACACGGGCATGAACTTCTCACACTCATCGATAGCGGATCTGAGATCTGCGTCATGAGGAAAGAGGTCGCCAGAGTGTTGAACTTCTGGTGGAAACGTGCCGACTGGAAGATGATCATTGCCGATGGCAATTGGTCTGATTTGTCGAAGGTGGCAGAGTCTGTGCCCATCAATGTCCATGGTATTGTCATTCCCGTGCCTATCTTTTAAGCAAATTCAGGATCCGAACAGGTTATCTTGGGCCGCCCATTTGAAACAAATGCTCGAAAGTGTGAGAGGAACCTGGACGATGGCAGTTGCAATATCACCATCTCGGCCGTCGATGGGTCAGAACAGGTGACATTTGTTGCTACCTTTCCGGGAGTCAAGAGTGCCAGATTTGGCAGCAGCTCGGGAAACTTAAACGCCTAGTTGAAGTAAGGGCAACTTGGAAGGATAGGGCCTGGCACTACGAAGGAAAGAGGTTGGAGAGTTCTGGGAGGAAAGATGGGAATGAGAAGGTCTCGAATGGTAGACAAGGAAAAGAGAAGGAGTTGGTTGATAGGAACAGGGCGCTTGCAGGGAAAGTGGAAGGATTATACAGCGGGAAAGAGCAGGAAACGTTCAAAAAACAAGCAAAACAGTCAGTCAAAAAAGGGGGGCTATCGAAGGTGGTGAGGAAGGTAATGGGAAGAGGTGTGAATTGGGAGGATGAGTGGGAAGTGGAGGAAAGACTGGTAGTCGGAAAGTTGGGTAGGAGGATGGTAGCAGAAGAGTTGTGGATGGGAGAAGGGGCTCTGGTAAAAGAAAGGAGGGTCACCGGGAGATAATCCACGGCCTTTGCATGGGGTTCCACAAATAGCAGTGCTCTGGAACTTAGTCAAATACAACCCTTTTCCTCGTACCATGATTCGGCGAAGTGCAACTTAGACGAAAACACCAATGCAGCCTGGGTGCATGCCTGCTACAAATGTGTTGCCCAGAATGTGAAGCCTGTTCCCTTGTCGGATGGAAGTACACCAGATGCCGACCTCGACTGGAGAGGAAGAGCTATTGCCTGGGCTGTACCAGTACCGGGCCCCTGGGACGAGTGGTTTATTCCCGAATTCTCCCACGGAGCAAGAGGCGGAAGGTTAACACCTGAGAGAATATGAGAGCTACGGATAGGGAGCATATTAAGGCCGAAGGAAAAGGAAGCCTTCCTGGGTATGCTATCGAATAGAGAATATGCTCTCTCATCAACATGGAAGGAACTGGGAACGATCAGCGATGAAGTGGAGCCACGCCATTGTATCCAACTGGAGTCCGGTCATAAGGTCTGGAAGGATCGTGTATTCCACATACCAAAGAAATTCATTCCCGTGGAAAAAGAGTTGATAGAAGAGAGAGTTTGGCAGGGCCTATTCGAGCCCGCTTGTGGCTCCTACAGGATTGCCCACTTCTTAGTTCCAAAAAAGAATGGAAAGTACCGCTTCATCATCTCTGCCGTGAGCGCGAATCGGCATACACTGGAACACGCCGGGATACCGCCTCATGTCGAAGAGTTTTCTGAAGCCTTTGCAGGGCTGCCCATTTGCTCACAGATTGACTTTCACACTGGGTGCGACCAAAAAATGTTGCATGAGGATAGCTGGGACTATATTGCATTCCAGACTACGCCAACCATGTATCGGCCGACCAGACTGGGATAGGGAGCTACCAATTTGGTATCAGCATTTGTCTGAGTATCTCGGAAATTACTAAACGCTCACCTGGGGTCCATCGCGGAAATATTCGTCGATGATGTTGGAGTGAAAGGCCAAATCAGTTGGTACGGAGAAGAGGAGGTGGAACAGTTGCCTGGAGTTCGAAGGTTTGTCATGGAACACCTCCACAACGGCGATAACGTACTTGCCGATGTGGAGAGAGCTGGAGCCACCATATCTGGAGAGAAGTCCGACTTGGTGCTGGAACGGGGTAAAAATAGTCGGGTTTGTCTGTGGGGAAGCAGGAAGATGGCCCCAAGCGTCAAAGGTCGTCAAAGTGTGGAATTGGCCCTCGTGCGAGAACTGTACTGAGTGCAGGGCATTTTAGGACTTTGCACATACTATCAAATATAGATCCCTGAGTATACAATAGTTGCAGGCCCCCTGTTCCGAATGTTGCGGCAGGACGTTGAGTTTCAATGGGAGACTGAAGAAAAGAAATCTATGGCAATCTTGAAGGAGGCTGTCTGCCCCGCTCCTGCGTTGAAGACATTGGACGTTAGCGATGGCGCCGGGCAAATAGTCGTGGGTGTTGACTCCAGCTTAGAGGGATGGAGGGTGATCCTGCAGCAGGAAGACGAAAATATGGACTGGCACCCCTGTTGCTGTGAGAGTGGGCTCTGGCAGAAAGCCGAGAAAAGATATGACGCGGGGAACCGTGAGTGTTGTGGGCTGATGAAGGCACTTGAAAAGTTTCGCCACTACGTATATGGGGTCAGATTCGTCGTGGAGACAGATGCTAACACATTAGTACATAAACTGAACTTGCCCGCCAACGACCTGCCAGGAGCAATAGTCACCTGCTGAATCGCGTGGATATGACTGTTTGATTTCAACGTGAAACATGTTCCAGGGAGACTGAATGGAGGTCCTGATGGCCGCGAGGGGAAGGGGAGCCTGAGCCACAAGAGGAGGATGATCTAGAAGAAACAATTGAAGCAAGCTTAGGAGGAATAAGGGTGGAACAAGGACTGGAACGAAAGAGAAGGGGGAGTGCATACCAACCATTTGTTGGGTTAAGACTGGCGGAGAAATACAAATGGAGATGGAAGGAGATAGGTGAGTTTGTGTGGAACCTGAAGCGACCGGAAGGAAAGACTATGAAGGAAATGCAGCAATTTCGGCAGGAAGCCACGAAATTCCTTGTTTCAGATGGAATACTCTACTGGAGGGGAAAAACCAATGAACCGCCGGCAAACGTGTTAGTGAGCGCGGAGCAGACAAGGAACGCAATGGAAGCTGCACATGAACTGAGCGGGCACCGTGGAAAAGAAGGAACGTTACCAAAGGTAGTGGAGCGGTACTGGTGGCCGGAAATGAATGTCGACGTCAAAGACTGGGTGACAACGTGCAAGCATTGCAAGAAGAGAGTGCCTCTAAGGTATGATGAACCCCTGGAGAGCCTAACCGTCAGACACCTATGGCAGCGAGTAGGGATGGATATTTCGTACATGCCAAAAACAGAGGATGGATATCACCTACTAGTGGTAGCCAGGGAATATCTCAGCGGGTGGGCAGAGGCATGACCACTAAAACAGGGTACATCAGAGAAGGTAGCAGAATTCTTAGACGAAGAGGTAATTTGTCTGTTCGGAACCCTGGAATGTGTGGTAGTGGACGAAGGTGCAGAGCACATGAAATGGACTGACCTCCTCCTCAAACACTACAATATCCGGAAGATCACCGCAACCCCGTACCATGCCGCCTCTAATGGAGTAATCGAAGAAGGACACAGACCGATCGCAGATGCACTTTCCAAACTCACGGCCTGCTCAGACGAACCGAAAGCGATGAGGATCAACAGCTTGCTGGCAGTGCGTTTGGCCGACAGAATGACTGTCAGACGTACGACTGGATATTCGCCATTCCGCCTTATGTTCGTCCAAGATGCAGTACTCCCGATAGAGCTGGAGAACTAAACACGTAATACCGCCAACTCGATCCAAGGAATCGACGATACGGCATCACTGATAGCAGCTAGAGCAAGACAGCTGGAACAATGACGAGAGGATATCGATTTGGCCATACAAAACCTAAAGGAGTCGAGAGATGCCAACAAACATTACTTTGACGAGGCAGCCAACCTCCAAGCTGAAGATCTCCAAATTGGCGACTTGGCCCCTGTGCACGAAACCAAGATAGAGCAGTGTCACAGTGCCACACTGGATGATAGGTGGCGAGGACCCTACCGAGTCACAGAAATCGCCCAGAGCATGGGGACTTATCCACTGGCAGAACTAGATGAAGCAGAACTCGTGGGCTGGATAGATGGTAGTCGACTCATGGAGTTCTTCACTCGCAACGAAGGCGTACACGGTACTCGAGAAATCAGTACGCCTAGCACCGCACAAGAGGAGGAATTGGAGGAATTTGAGGAATTTGAGGTCGAGGCAGTAGCGGGCCGGACATATATAGCAGAACGATGAATGAATTTCGTTCAGTGGAAAGACTGGGAGAAACGATCGTGGGTACAGGCAGAGGATATGGCGGGGAGTAAGGAACTAATGGATAAGTGAAACGCTGCACATCCGGTGCCGGCTGACCACCTCTCCAAACAATGATGGGAAAGACGGATGGAGGGGGAAGGAAAGCGGGGAATGGAGGAGATCCATTGTATGGACCATAACGAAAAGAGTTGAGAATATCGCCAATCCACACAATTGTGTGGATTTGCGAGATGGAGGGGGAAGGAATATTCCTATTGGCTGAGTTGCACCCACATTAAACAAAAAAATCCTATCATTCTCCCCTAACCCTCTAGTAACCTCGAGACAAGAGAGACAACAACTACTGCAGGAGTGGGCAAAACATTCACCACCAAGAACAGGAACAATGAGCAAGATATGCCAAACCACCGAGTGCAAGCGGAGAAAGAGAAGGGGAAGAGGCGAAGAAGTTGTGAAGAGATACAAGAAGAGCATACTAGGGAAATCGGGAACCACATAGAGACTGGAAAACAAAGCATCTGGCACAAAGCACCCCTCCA
>Ga0307512_10000950_pt1 | contig 42598 bp, 58 predicted proteins | sample 14_EM_MG_FD_200267 | JGI IMG/M metagenome (GOLD analysis project Ga0307512, IMG submission 200267) | Populus trichocarpa ectomycorrhiza microbial communities from riparian zone in the Pacific Northwest, United States - 14_EM | ecosystem: Host-associated > Plants > Roots > Unclassified | place... | reverse complement strand
CTTCCTACCATCCCAGCTACTTCTCCATCATCTCCTGCTTGCATATCTTCCAATAATCCACCAGCAGGTATAAGGGAGTCCTCCTCCCCTTCACTTTCCCCCTCAGAAACCCACCCTTCATCAACCAGGTCTTCTTCTTCATTGCTCCCAGCCTTCTGTAAATCTGTACCAGTACACTTAACCATGCTATGCTGCTTCTCTCGATTACTGGTAGCACTTAAACCTTCTATCTCTTTACTAGCAGTTGCAGTTTGCTTCCTTTTCCTAGCTTCTGCTCTAATTGATTTTTCTGCTTCCTTTTGCTCTCTCTCTTCCCTGATGTGGACTACATCCTCCTGTGTGATTACCCTAGCTTTAGTAAGCTGGCGATGGTCCTTAGCTGATGCAGCAGATAGATCTTTGGCCTGAGAGCGCAGGTTTCTCAGCATTTCTCCCTCCAGATCTCTATCTGCAATTGCACCCTCTGCACATCTCCCAAGCTGTCCAATAATATGCTTTAGTTTAAAGGAGGAAGGTGTATTTCGCTTTACTAGATGCATAGCAGTACGCTGTAGGCGGTTGATGGCTCTCGAATTTTGTGGGGTTGCAGAATTGGACTCAATATCCAGAGATGAGTGTGCCGAGACAGAGCGAGTGATCGTTGGTGATGCGTGACTCAAAACTTGTCAAGGATTGTAAGGTCAGATTCCAGTAGCCGCAAAGGCACTACAGATGTTCTTTGGTGTGTATATACTTCTCCTTGCACATGTCACAAGTCTGGGATCAGGTCAATATATACTGTTATTGTCTCATAAAGACTGAGTGTAGTACTCATAAAACTGGTCTTTCTTTATTGCATTACCTCCACGCCTCATCCAGAGGTTGAGTTCTGAGCTATATGCTTGCTGCAGTGGACTGAATAAACCAATATCCAGTGATTGAAGGATGTGTATAGAATGGGCAGGTAGGCAAAGTGGGTGGATATTATTGTCCAAACAGTATTGGTAAAACTCAGGAGTACAATGGAAGGCATGTTCATCTAGAATTAGCGGGCAGTGCTCACCATCATGTCTGCAAATTAGATGTAATTAGTAATATAATCTTGAAGTGAAAAGATGATACTTACATATTGCTACTGCTGTAGCGCACTGGGAAAAATGACCTTACATGATGCGTAACTCATAGAGAAGCTGCTTTTGGGACGGTAATCCATAGCATATTTGACGCGTGGCGCTATGAGGTCCTATGGACTTGCACATTGACTAGATTACTATGATACACATGGGATTATGTGTGCTTGATACTATACATCATGCTGCATTCCACAAACTTGAAACAGAACTACCAAATGCACTTCATTGCACGCTCCCAAGTCATTGTACGCTCCCTAGTACACTCTGAAGTACACTCCTGATTGCGCTCGATTGTACACTACCAGCCTGCTTGACTTACGTTCCCGAGTAAGCCCTCAAGGCACTCCCAAGTACACTCGGAGTACGTTCTCAAGCACACTCCCAAGCATGCTCTCAAGGACGCTCCTAATTGCACTCGATGGCACACTCCTAGCCTGCTTGATTGTACGCTCCCAAGTACACCTCCGAGTACGTTCTCAAGTACACTCCCGAGTATGCTCTCAAGGATGCTCCCAATTGCTTTCGATGGCACACTCCCAGCCTGGTTGACTGTACGCTCCCACGTAAGCTCTCAAGACGCTCTGAAGTACACTCCCCAGAACGCTTCTCAAGTACACTCCTGATTGCACTCGATTGTACACTCCTAGTCTGCTTGACTTACGCTCCCAAGCAAGCCCTCAAGACGCTCCCAAGTACACCTCCAAGTACATTCTCAGGTACACTCCCGAACATGCTCTCAAGGACCCTCCCAATTGCGCTTGATGGCACACTCCCAGCCTGCTTGACTGTACACTCCCAAGTAATCTCTCAAGACGCTCCCAAGTACACTCTGAGTACACTCCCAAGTACACCTCCGAGTACGTTCTCAAGTTCACTCCCAGGCATGCTCTCAAGGACGCTCCCAACAGCACTCGATGGCACACTCCCAGCCTGCTTGACTGTACACTCCCAAGTAATCTCTCGAGACGCTCCCAAGTACACTCCGAGTACGCTCCCAAGTACACCTCTATGTAAATTCTCAAGTACAATCCCAGGCATGCTCTCAAGGTCGCTCCCAGTTGCACTCGATGGCACACTCCCGGCCTGCTTGACTATACGCTCCCAAGTAAGGTCTCAAGACGCTCCCAAGTACACTCCGAGTATGCTTCCAAGTACACCGAGTATGTTCTCAAGCACACTTCCGGGCATGCTCTCAAGGACGCTCCCAATCGCACTCGATGGCACACTCCCATCCTGGTTGACCGTACGCTCCCAAGTAAGCTCTCAAGACGCTCTGAAGCACACTCCCGGGAACGCTCTCAAGTACACTCCCAATTGCACTCGATGACACTCCCAGCCTACTTGGCTCTACGCTCCCAAGTAGACCCTCAAGCGGCAAGACACTCCCAAACTCACTTGACTATATGCTCCCATGTATGGTCCTGTGTGCTCAATCTAGAGACTTGCTGAGTTGCAGACGCCAGGTACCGGGAGCCGTCAGGCTGGTGGCGGATGGCGGGCAGTGTTTGGCGGATGGCAGGCGGCGTGTGGCATATGGCATGTGGCAGGCGGCAGGCGGCGTATGTTGGCCGAAATCATGACGTCGGTCGATATGGTAGTCGGAACCTTATCTTTAGCGCGGCCACCATGACAAGATCTCACGATGCCTCAAGGTCATGGTGTTGGCAATAGCAGCCATTGATTCTGCAGGAATGGTAGACAATTGGATCTCGGGGAGAGCAGATCTCCGACTCAGTTTTCTCAGCGGAATCTGTATCCAGTTTCCCATCGATTTTGTGCGTATGTGTGCGCATTCGGTCCTGGGCTGATGGTAATGATGGTGATGGTGATGGTGATGGTAATGGTGATGGTGACGGTGGTAGTGACGGTGATGGTGACGGTGATGGTACCGAAAGCACTTAGTCAAGTAGGTTGGCTACATCAATGTCAATGTCAAAGCTTTAACATACTTAAAGCCTTCTATTGGCCAAAGCTTCCACAAACTCAGAGTTTTCATACCGCGAAAAGCTTCCAGCGGAAGACACTACTCCTCCCGAAGTGCGGCTTTGTCAACTGCGGCTGTCTTGAGCAGGCTCCCAAGCAGGCTCCCAAGCAGGCTATGAAGCAGGCTATCAAGCAGGCTATCAAGCAGGCTATCAAGCAGGCTATCAAGCAGGCTCTCAAGCACCAGCGGGCTGTAAAGTGGACTCGCAGCGATAGCATGTACAGTACCAGTATCATAGTGAAGACTCCAGGCAGTAACGACAGGTATAGGTCCATCTCTGGCCAGCAACCGTATATAGGTCCATAGGCCCATGCGCACACCTCTATGAATTGACTATAGATGACTATAGGCTGCGCGTCACACAGGGGTCCACGGGAAGCTTGCTATGAGCTGCACGTGTACGCGTGTGCGTGTAGCGCAGTCTATAGTCGATTTGCACTTTTGCCGATGCGGTTGAAGTTCTGTTCCACCTACTCTAATCCAAGTTCCCGGTCAGTCCAACCTTTTGGTGACCATGCAAATGTTGCTTTCTCCTCCTTTTGAACAGCAGCATGCCACCCCATTAAGTGAGCAGAACCTATATAAATGTACATAGGTGGAAGAACTTGACCATCTGCTGAAACTGTTCCAATAACTGTAACCATATCTCGATTTCCATCATGACAATGGTGGGAATTCCGCTGTCTTCAGTGAACAATCACTTTGACCTTCAGTGCTTGGCCTAGTAGAAATCCTTTCTCATCCATATTGTAGATATTCTCTGGTCTAATTTTTAGTTCTCTAATGAGCTTTCCAAGCTATTTAAGTTAGTATCAAGTTCAATTGTAATGGAGTATAATTACCTTGCGAAAAAAGTCTTTAATAATTGCAGGATCACTTGTATTGGCTCTTTGATAGTCCAAGCACTGACTAAATCTCACTGCTAACTCAGGGTGACAGTTTAGCAAGCGTGTAGCCCAGTGTTTTCCCACTTCCCTGCATTTGGAGACTGCTAACAAGGATTTTGCAAATCCCTTTAAAATTCGCATATTGACTGGATGGCCATAGTCATCCAAGGTATTCCAAAAGCGGACAATTGCTTTCTCCTCCTGCTCTGTCAGAAGCTGTTGGTGGTGGTGAGCCACCGAAGTGGATTGTATACCTCGCTGGCGATCATGCAGTGTTGAATACGATAAACCATAGGTAGAAGCAGCAGATCTAATTGAAGGTTCAATACCAGCAAGAAAGTCTTTTTTGGCAAGAAGTATAGATTTTTCACGCTCAGAGTCTGACTTCCAGGGCTTTACTTGACCCATGGTAGAGTTGTGGTTTGAAAAGTTGAAGTTCATGGGTAAAAAGGTTGGTTTGAGTATTCGGCCCAGTGTTCCTAAGCGGCCCGGCCTGGGTCAGAAGCCGCCCGGCCGGCAAGAAAAAGCCTGCAGATCGGCCGCCCGGCTGCCAAGAAAAAGCCTACAGGCCGGCCGCCAAGAAAAAACCCGCAGACCCGGCCGGAAAAGCCTGCAGGCCCGGTGTGGCGGGAATATCCGTTTCTCACCACCACCGCCACTCAGCTTGGCAGAGGACTGAGCGATGGCGGGTGTACGGTGATACAGGGATGACCGAAGTGGATTGGGCTACGGGGAGTATATATTTGAGAGACGCCGGAGTAGATAGACATCATCTCATCTTATTATCATACAACGAAATAAACAATCTATCTTTCCCAACTTTTGATCTCACTTGCTCCTTCCGAGATTTTGTGGATCCACACGGCTGGGTAGTATCACATCTTCTCACCCTCTTCCTACGCTCCTCGAGCCAGAACAGCTCTTTCTCACGAATTCTCTTTGGATGCCGTGAGAGGAGCGGCGGAGTGTTGATGATGGGCTCTCTGCCTTCTAGCTCCCTCCATTTCACCACAATGGATGGCAAGGTTATGAACTTATGATGGACGATGGCTGAGTTTACTTTGGTGGCTTTCCGAGTTTAAGACTTTAGGCAGCAGCAATGGGTGTCATTAAACAAAATATGTTTATGCTTGTTCGATTGAACTTATACGTTGGCAAATAAAGCCTGCAGGCCGGCCGCCCGGCCGCCAAGAAAAAGCCTGCAGATCGGCCGCCCGGCCGCCAAGACATAAAGCCAAGAGTCAGGGTTGAATTAAAGCTGTGATCAAAAGCGGTGTGCTCACAAAAGAGTTCGAGAAATTATTTTGCGCTTCAGATACTGTGTTCTTGAAAGCGATAATTCTAGGTCTTGATATGGAGCTTCCCAGCTTTCGCTCAGTTCAAAAACGATCAATATCAAATATCCGTTGATCCTAACGCTGGAAGAGAATTTGTAGACTGTTTCTCGAGGCGGTCGTTCAACGTTCTCATGGAAGGTATACTACTCTCCCGAAATAAATCATTCGCTTCCCTCAATACACACGTGACCGGCTAAGAAAGCGTTAGTTCTACAAGATACGGTAGCAGCTTCGCCCCTTTTGAGGTGATCCAGATGACCGTCTCCACCAAACTAGCCCAGAGTTATCACCTCCGGTATGTCCATCTCTACCAACCCCTAGTCTATGTTCCATATCGTCAAGCCTGCTTAACTTTGATATCCTCCTAGTCCGCTTCCCGTCACTCTCAAATGTACTTGGCATCTTCCAGCCAGTGATGGTGAGAAACTGATTGCCCCACCACAATGTGGCCTGGGTAGACTGTCTCCCAGCCAATTCCCAATGAGTGAATCTCTCCAGCTCTTGGTGAGTCTCTATCATCTGCCTTCTCCTCGGCTACCTCAATCAATTCAAGTCCAATTAAGTCTGCGAGTTTTGCTCCGATCACAAAGTGTTCTATACATGAAATGTAACCAGGGCTAAACTCGTGGACTTAATTGGGTGGGCGGTTTTGGATTTGAATTCGGGCTCAAGTACTTTACTACAATTAGTCACCTAGCTACAGAATTCCGGCTAATTAGAATCGATAAAGACACATTTATGCGTATATACGCATAACAAGATGCGGTGGCGGCTTTGCCGCCTTTTGGGGCGGGATCCGTCTCCAGCTCGCCCAGCCCAGAATTACCACCTCTAGCCGGCTGGCTCATCTGCATGCTCCCAGGTATACTTGGCTCCAACCTGCTCCAAAAATCTAAAATTTGCAAGCCGCTTATGAGCAGCATGGCAAATTCAGGATCTGAAAATGTTCATATCCTCTTTGCCTTCCGTCACTCACAAGTCCGCTTCAGAAGTCCGCTTTCCTGCAATTGCAAATGCTCTTCCCAAGTGCGTCTCCCAAGTGTGCTGGTCAATTTCGCTTGCTGGTCTCCGTTTTACGATATCGATAATAGCCACGGTGCGGCTGTACAAAAATGCACTGATAATTCTGTTTATCGACAACTGCTCACTCAATATTGGAGATATCGTAAATCTGAGACTTGGAGGTGAAAGATGGCATAGTTATGCACATTCCATGCACTATATAACCAGAAACAAAGTCGTGGACTGGCGATTATGGATTGAATTCAGTTTGATTATCCCCTACACGCTCGGTTTCTGTAAATTAGCTACCGCGCGATTTTGGCATATGTAATCACCAAGTTACAAGGATTCTGATTGGCGGAGCTGACCTCATGTATGAGTGATCAACTGTTAAGGCTGTGTAAAGTGACTTCGCGATGTTTCATTTCATTTCATTTCACTGAACAATGATACATCAGCACTACCAGGCTGAGACTCTAGTTATGAGAGTGGGCCCTAGGCAGATTATGTGGCAGGTGCTGCGGCGGAGTCTGGACGTGATGTCTGATGAACTGTATAATGCGAAGCATGCTTTTGGTATCACTCGGTAGCCTAATACGGCCTAATTTGCTTAAGGGGAGCAGTAGCCGATTGCAGGGACCAAGCGTGTAGGGGATAGGCATTTGCCACATTCAGCCACAGTTCAGCCACAGCAAGATGGTACGTACCACTAGTCAACCAATGAGAATGCTTTGAGCTGACAACCATGTGTATAACTATTCGATGAATAATAACAATAGCATAAAGCTATTCAGAGAGCTCGGCTGTCTAAATCACAAGATATTTTTAAGCGCGAAGGTAGATACGTCAGCCGGTGTGAGATTTCCGGGTCCATATGCAACGGAAGCATCGACAGCCGCCGTAGTGAGCAAAGAATTTGCTGTTGAATCCTGGAGAATCAGTAACAGTGAGTAAAGAGGCAGGGATCAGTGACGATGCGGTACCATACTCCATTAGAAGTTTGGCTGGATTTCTTCACTTATCACCGCCAATTGGAACAGCCTCAGAGTCTCTCGTAGCCTAAGTACAATGATTCCAGTAGTCCGGGAGTAGACCAGTCCGGACCAGTACTGCAAAAATCGTGTCATAGTCCAGCTCAGACCGGTCTAATCCCAGTCTAGACCAGACTAAGCCCTACCCCAGACCGAGATCATCCAGACTAGTAGAATCATTAACTGAGTATGCTGCAGTTATCCAAGCAGTTCAGTTAGAGGTTCAAATATTTTCTCTCTATGGTTGCAATCCTGATGCCAGCTTCCTGTTAGTTACTAACTCTGACACAAGCATGTTGTTCGAGCTTTGAGAACATTCAGTGTTCCCAATCAGCCAAACTGGCGCGGCATGACAGAAGCCTGGTCGATTTACGGGATTCTGATATACTGCCGGGCCGGATTAAGAATTGGCAGCTTTTCACTTGGCATTTATAAACGCTGTAAATACCGCTGGCATTCACAGAAATTCACAAATACCTCCGGCTTTTGAAACAGATGTCAGGTCGCCGGCGGCTTTTTTGAGCACTGCCGGATTAGCCCGTGTGTGGCCGGTAAATCGCTAGGCGGTCGGCCGGGCCGTTTGGGAACACTGAGAACTTTCATTAGGACGGGTTTAGAGTCTTTACGGCAGTATGGATGACCATGATAATGTGGACAGTGCTGTCCTTGCACCATACGCGGGGAAGTCTGTTATCATGTTATGTAACGGATTCGATTATTTTCTCGTGGTCAGCATACTGTCATGGATTTCCCCGAGCCTGTGCGAATCACGGAGAAAGTTCTTCAAGACACAAGTAGATCTGCTCCTGAGCTCGAGAACTTCCCATAGCCCAAGAAATGCATCACGCTGGATACATGATGTCGTTTTTCCTATCCCTTTGCCGGTAACCGGGTTTGGGCCCATAGATGGGCCCACTTTCAAAATACACATCACACAACCACAATCCAGCCAAATGCCCCCAGAATAAATAAAGAATACTCTACATATTGTGAAATTCATAAAAACAATTTCATTTGGGTATGAAACACAAAGCCTCATTGCAGTCCTCACACTTTATGCTGGTTTTCATGCCTTCTCCACTACCACCCTGACTTCTTCTCCACCTGCAAAGGAAACAATCTACTCTACTCTCCATCCAAAGTGGGGAATACATTCCTGGTACCTATCAGCAGAGGGGAAGGGGGGTGTGCTTGGTAACTAGCCTGGTAGGCAGTGGGGGCAAGGCAGATTGTGTGGTGGGAGCCGACTAAGTGATTTTTGTGAAGCCAGAATGTGGTAGGAACTTTTCATTGTTGATGGACTTCCAGCTTGCAGAAGGTCATGCACAATGGAGAGACAGAAGTCAAAGTGCTCCACAGTGCGCTCTTTGTTTGCTGGAAGATCTTGATAGATTCTAAGGCAATTGAAGAGGGCTGTCTCCAGAATCCAATAGAAAAGTAGATACCAATGTTAAGGGTTCTCTCTTAACAGCGATTATGGTACTTGTGATTAGTAGTTGAATACATGTCATGGAGTACTCTCGGTCTAGTCACGTGATATGCATAATACCTATTCAAGACGTCACAAGTAAGCCAGTCTTATGATCCTCAGAGGGATTACATAAGAGTCGCGTGTTGATTGAATAAGCACTTAGGATGCTTAGCAGATTCAATTTTGATGATGCAACTGTGTTGCCTTAGCGGGGGGACTAGTTCCCAACCGTGCGCAGAGTGTCCAATCACATTTATTATTCCTGGAACTGGCGGGACAGGTCTGATTGGACTGGAGCTTAGCTCCCATTGACAGACATGGCAGTCAATAGTCAATATGCGAGTACATGGGACTTCTGGCTTATCGTCTCAGGCGATAAGAACCACCAGGGTACTCCCCGGCCGAAGAGAACAGTCTCGGCCTAAGCATGACGTGACTGAGGGAACTATGTCGTTGGCTTATGATAAGTGGTCTGAAGCAACCCTGGTGATTGGTTTGACTTGGTATGCATTGCAACGTCAGACTCGTAATAAGATACGAGCAGATGCGTCAAGTTCTACTTTGGCATAGTATCGGTTGGTTGCCAACTAAATCTAAGACGCAAGCCAAATAGCCTTCATGGTGAGGCATTAATTTGCAATTAAGCATTTGACTGATATCATCGGCTGATGTTCCAACTACTGCAGCAAACGGATTGTGAGATGTCTAAGTTCAAGTTCTGTCAGTCACATTGTTTGGTTTGATACCATGCGATGGATGGCCTGATTCTTATCACGAGCGTAAGCTTCAATACCTTATTGCATGAGCACGATGACTGCTTGGGAAGCATGGCATCGTATCACCGGGCGCAATAGTTGCGTGCCAGCGATAACGCTATCAAGAGCATTGTAGACATAGTGTCGAAGTATGGGTAGTCAGACCCTCGAAGACAACTATAAAGAGACAGCATAGTCCCGACCATGAGAAGACAAGCTCAAGCAGCAATCCACAGTCAACAATCAGAATACCGAAGACGATCTTAAAATATTATTAAGAATTCTATTGATCATTAATATCACAATTACATCCCTAATCCATCTTTATGATAATGCCTTGTATGCCCGGACAGAGGTTGACTGCATCTCAATATGGACACGAGAAGAACATCAAACATTTTGGCGACTTCATTATTCAACTGGATGAGTAACATTTAACCCACATACTCCGTGTGGTGTGGAATTTCATCATCAATATCGGTATTGGCTACCCGGTACATCGATACATCTCTACAGAGTTACTACCCTTTGAAGAATTTTCCGAAGAGTGGTTGTATTCCAAGGAGGTTTAATTCTGGAATACAAATCATCAACTAGGAGCTGGATTCAGATTGGAAGGGTAGCTCTTGAACAAAGGTTGAGAGGTTGAGTCTTAGGATAAGACGAGGAAAGAAAGAGTATCTTAGATAGGTGGCTGTACTCAATTCAAATAAATATTGTGTTGATTGTTGGGATTAAGCACCCCCATAACAGTATAATATTTTAAGTACTTTACGCTGTATCTGAAGACAAGGATTACATGAGTGAAGAACAGTTGAGACTGTATAAAATATTTTACAACACAGGAGCATTCCTGTATCGATTACCAAACGATCCTCACCTATATCTTGTGCTTACACCAAGATCTCAGACAACAATTATACATGAGTTCTGAGTGTAAAAATTGCGAGGATCATTGCTGCTGTATCTATTTAGGACAGAGAACTTGTCCACAGCATTGTGGAAGACAGAACTGTTTTTGTGGCCGCTGTCAGTTATATCAGGCTGAAGTAATAAGCCCAGCAGTTTTTTGTCGACACTGTGACTTTTTGTATGAGTGTTATAGCTATAAGTATATTGGAAGAATTCCAAAAAGGAATTCCGATATACTAGAAGCATCTTGCCAGGACCATTGTGCGACAATTGGTTGCCCACATCGGGACGAAACAGCTGTTGATTTATCTAGGCAAACATTAATTGACTATAGTCATTTAATTCAACATGTCGATCCCCAGGAGAAGATTGATGTACTCGAGCAAAGCATTGTTACCAGTCAGCTCAAAGATAGAGAAACCCTGGTCCCCGGCCCCTCGGGAAATTCCAGCATGGGTTTAAGGTTACCAGCAACGATTACAAGAAGCTCGGCAAGAATACTTCGGTCTACAAAATCATGTGGAACCCGACGAGGCGGAAGAAGACCAAGGGGAAGTGGTAATGGTAGAAGCGAACTCCGACTTAGTTCAAAATCAGTTGTCGGAACTCGCTCAGCAAGTGTTGCATGTTATTCAGGCATGCAAAGAAGAAAAAGAAATCATTGAAGATGATTTCGAATCTGTTAAAAATAATATTCAGATACTAGAAACTTGAATTTAAACCAAAAGATAAAGAATTGATTCGGAAGTTTCGGGACTATCTTCACAAACCCAAATGCATCAAGCGGTGCGAAAAGCATTAAGATTTGGGATTCACATTCTACAATCGCAGGATAACCAAATTGTGGAAGAAGCCACAGAATTGGTTCAAGGAATTCGAACCGAGTTGGAGGCCATGAGTAAAAGAGTTACAAGTAATTCGCTTCAGTTGTTGGCCACTCAAGGAACGAATAAGAGAATACAGAATGATTTAAGGGATTTGACAGTAAAAGTTGATGGAGTCAATAAAACCTTATCCAGTATTACGAAATCCTTAAAAGAAATTCCATCAAAAAATGATTTAAGAGATCATGCCATATTAATGGATGAACAAATTGAGAGAGTCCAGGAAGTTAATACTGGGCTAACCATGGCAATGGAGGAATATAAGGTGTCCGAATCTTCCAGATTCAATTTTGGTAGAAGATCAGAAGTACCAGCACCTTAAGGAATTCAGCATTTTGCGCAGGCAGGACCTTCAGGTATTCAGCCTTTTGTGCAGGCAGGGCCATCTGGAGTACATCCAGAAAGAAGAAGGAATTTCGATAGGGAGTCATCAGTATCTAGTTTAAGAGATACTGATAGTGCATCTACTTGGCTAGGAAGAATGAGAGGTGGAGCCGGAAGTAATGCAGACGGCAGAGCAGCAGGTGGAGCAGCTGGTGGAGCAGCTGGTGAAGCAGCCGGTGGAGCAGCCGGTGGAGCAGAAGGTGGAGCAGCCGGTGGAGCAGAAGGTGGAGCAGCCGGTGGAGCAGCCTGTGGAGCAGCCTGTGGAGCAGCCGGTGGAGCAGCCGGTGGAGCAGCCAGTGGAGCAGCCGGTGGAGCAGCCGGTGGAGCAGCCCGAGGAGCAGCAGGAGCTGGAAATGGTAATGCGGGAGATCCACCACCTCCAGGATATACCCCACCATCCGATCACGGCAATAGGAATCCAAGACAAAGCAGAAGACAACGAAGGATTCAAGAACTCCAGTATGCCAAACCAATAAAAATAAAGGAACCAAAAAAGTTCTAAGGAAAACCAGGGGAAGACTTTGATACCTGGTGGATCATGGTGGAAGTGGTTATACATGACCAACCTGAGAAATTTCCTAAGGACAAAAGAACCATTGATTGGATTGGCTCTTTAGTGGATAAGTATGCCGCCGCGTGGCATATACAATGGCTTCGAGGAACCCTTAATGGAACGCATCCCAAATCAATGACTGGATATATTCAAGTGTTAAAACTCCGTTTTGTAGATAGGGAAGCTCGAGACGAGCTTATGCTTCATTAGAAAAAGTTAAATATGACGGATGTATTAGAGATATGTTTACTCAAATACAGATGCATAATGATAAGTCAATGGTTGCAGGAGCTGCCTTGAAAAAGATTATCCTGGATCGATTGCCTTATAAGATCTTGTAACAAATGCATACGATATATTTAACAGGGAAAAGCGAAAATGAGATTATCGATATTATTACCAAAGCAGGACTAACTCCAGAAAGATGGGATGAGGCCAAGAAAACATTAGGTCTTAAAAAACCTATAGCAGATATTCGAAGTATGGTGCCAAAAAATATGTTCCAGAAACCCAGGGGTTTCAAACACCGTTTGGAAAAGAAAGATTCAGTTCAGAATGATCGACCCCAAAATAAGCAATTCGGGAATAATCAAAAGACCTTCAAAATAAAGAAATGAGCAAAAACATATGCCGAACAAACAGACCGCATAGATAAATCTGAACTGGATAGAAGAAAGGCAGCCGGAGAATATCAGAGATGTGCTTGGCCTGCGGATCGAAAAGGATCCCATAAAACCATAGATTGTTTCCGATGAAAGGAAACGGATAAGGGGACGGCCCCTTTTCCTAAAGCTAATGAATATCAGAAGCTCAAGGTTGGAGGTTATGATCAGGATGAATCAGAAATAGATGTGTATACGACAGATGATTCTGAGGAATTTGATAGTCCAATGTCAGATTCTGAAGAAGAAGAGGAAGAAAAATCTGATGGTCAAATGTCAGATTCTGAGGAAGATCAGGATGAAGGAATTAGTAAACAGAAATATCGGAATTGGTGGGACTCAGATAGCGAGTAAGCAACATTAAGCTTATAAGTCGAAATTAATGTTTTAAAAACCAACTATGTTGGAAGACCGTTTATTGTACAAAATATTTTCCTCTGAGGATGACTGGAAGGTCAAAACTGCTGGTCAGTAAGGGAATATGACAACAAAATATAATTATACCAAATTCACAACATCTCTTATATATAACCCGTTGCGGTTATGCTATTGTCGAAAGGATAGCGATGTCCAAAGGCAAAGCAACGGAACAGTTGGACCATTCGGTCAAACGCCTCAATACCTCTACTGATTATGTTTTTTATGAAGCATATAAATCTACTCAGAAAATTAAGAAAGTTTCTGCAACGAAAATTGGCAAAAGACCAATCTATTGATTCTTTCTAGATTTTTATAATCAATATTTTCCTCTACGATGTATGCTGGATTTAGGAAGCTCGTCTTTTGTTATTTCCCCAGAAGCAGCTAAAGCTTTTAAAATTCCTGTAGTCAAAAGGAAAAACAAGTTAAATCAGTAGACGTTACCGGAAGAAAAATTGATACCGAAGGATCATATACTATTCCCTTGGGATTATCTTTTGGCAATCATCGATCTTATGATGAAGAAGACCATGCCTTTGAAGTAATGAAGACTTCACTACTTATGATTGCTTAATACCCACATGGTATCTTGAGAAGCATAATGCGCAAGGAGTAACAACTTCACATTTACATTTTCCATATTGGCCTGTACTGCAATGGGCGGGGTCGGACGTAGGTGATATTGGTAACAGTAACGTACTATGGTAGTCAAGACAAAGCGCTTTGAAGTTTGCATCGAGGGAATCAAGGCAGGACAAGAATCAGAGCTAGGTCAAAGTCGTGCTTGCTTTGCTATACAAGAAAACGAGTAAAGAGAGAAGAAAAGGAAATCCTGCAACGCCTAAACAACCTCTCTTTATATACACTTCGTCGGCCACCCTTGAATCAATCCTCATGCTCCGATGTACCATCCGAATATCCCACCATGATCTTACCCACCATCAACCCAACTCTTATCAATACAACCACGCCTTATCATCCGACGTCGCAACACCTCAACCCACTTCCTTATCATAACAAATTACACCGCCACCATCTTACAGCATCCTCACGCCATTGCCATTTCTCTCCATGTCTCCACCTTTCCGTAACACTAATTCCTTCCATCCGCCCGATACTATTCCAAAGTATCCTTCAATCAATCACTCATAACCTGAACCGTGACATGTAAAGTGTTTTGGACATGGAAAGTTGCATCTGGAATATTCCATTAGTTATGATAAGTGCATTGTTCTGGATAAAGATGCAATTCACATTGGATCGTTAATACAAAAAACTCCATCAATGTTAAAACGATTACCAGAATGTTATCATAAGTATTTGTTACTTTTTGATTCGGAATATGCAGGAAAGTTACCAGAGAATCGAGGTTGCGATCATAAGATTCAACTTCCAACTTCCAAAGATGAATTATGAATGGGTCCTATTTATCAATTATCTCAAGAAGCAGAAAGAATACTTGTTGAATACCTTGAACGAATGATTAAGGAAAATAAAATTAGACCGTCAAGCAGTTCGGTCGGAAGTGCTATACTATTTGTTCCTAAACCAAATGGGAATGGGTTAAGATTGTGTGTCGACTATCGTCATCTTAATGACCATACTAAAAAAGGATCAAACTCCATTACCAATTATGGATGAATTATCTAGGAAGATCTGCGATGCAGATTTTATAACTAAAATCGATATGAAGGCCGGTTTTCATTTGTTAAGGATGGCTCTAGGACATGAGAAGTTTACGGCATTTAGGACCAGATTTGGGTTGTACAAATATATGGTAATGCCTTTTGGACTTACAAATGAACCCTCTACGTTTCAACAAGAAATAAGTCGAATACATAGACTGTTACTCGGAATGGAATTAGCTATCAATACGAAACAAGACATTGATACAGATGGAGGAATGGTTCTAGTAGCATATATAAATGATATTTTAATAGCTACTAAAGGATCGATCGACAAACGTCATCAGCAAGTTGGAAACATCTTTCAATTGCTTATGGATAATAAGATGTGCGTCAAAATCGATAAATGCATCTTTGATGCAAAAAGAAGTCCCCTGTTTAGGATGTATTGTTAGCAGAAGTGGTTTAAGGATGGATCCGGAAAAAGCAAAGGCCATAGTCAATTGGCCAAGGCCGACATCCCAAAAAGAGGTCCAACAATTGTTAGGATTATGGAATTTTTATAGAAGATTTGTACCTGGATACGCGGCAATAGTATCGCCAATAACCAACCTGTTGAGAGGAATGGTTAAAACCATTGTTTGGGGAGAAGCACAGGAGGCTGCGTTTTTAAAAGTTACAATTCTTTTTACCTCCGGAAAAACACCAATATTACGGCATTATGATCCAAGTCAACCAGCTCTTGTTGACACAGATTCATCAGATCTTGCCATTGCAGGAATCATATCTCAGAAATTGGAGGACGGAAAGTTATATCCTGTCAGTGTTATATCCCGGAAATTGTCACCTGTAGATTTTGATTATGACGTTTTCGATAAAGAAACACTAGCAGTAGTATATTCGTTAAGGAAATGTAGATACTTTCTACATGGAGCGGAACATAAAACTATTGTGTATTCGGATCATCACAATCTGACATATTTCCAAACGGCTATAACTCTGAATTGGATACAAGCAAGATGGGCTGAAGAACTGATGATGTTTGACTTCGACCTATATTATCGAAAAGGATCTGTGAATGCAAAAGCCAATATATTATCTAGGTGCCCGGAGTTCACCTCTAAAGAAGGGGGTACAACAGCAGCAAGAAACATGTCGCTGTTAAGAAAAGAACAATGGTTAGAAGTAGGAGCAATTCAAATGGATGATGAAGAGTATAGCACCATTCAAATTGGAGCATTAGATATAGATAAGCTATTGCCAGAAGCAAAGGAAAGAATTAAGGAAAAAGCAATGTTGGATGAAGAGTATTGAACAATTTGCAGAAACCTCAGTTCAGGAGGAAACATCAAAATTTTTTACGAATTGAAGGATGTGTAACTGGGGTATTTAAGCGTCGTAATTAATACAACATTCATTTAGACTAAATACAGCCGCCTAAATACAAAGCCTTTCCTCGTCTTTCCCAAGACTCAACCTCTTATCTAGTTCCTCTAGTAAGAGCTCACCACTCCTCCTCGTCCATCCAAAGTGGCTCTTCGGAGTTTTCTTCGTAAGGTAACAACCCGGTAGTGATGTACCGGTGAACGTCGTATCCGATACTGATAGTAACCGCGTAGTATGAAAGCTGCCGGCAGATGTGGGTTGAATGCTGATTGTTGAAGAATCATATTTGATCGCCGATAGTTTCGACGACCGCTTTGTGTGCGTATTGAGATTGTGTCAGTTTGAACGAACACATAAAGCGAATATTCCCGTAGATGAAATAGGAAAGTAATTGTGAATGTTTTGTAGATAGAATTCTTAATAACAGTTTAAGGTGTTCTTCGCTTGTAATGTCTGACTGTGGATTGCTGCTAGAGCTTGGTTCTTCTCATTGTTGGGGACAATGTGAGTCTTTATATAGTCGAGCCCTCAGGTCAAGTTTGCCTTTAGGTCATCGCCATGACACACGATTTGCTTGATAGCTTATCGTTGATATCATCATAAATGACTCATTGATAGTGCCACGAATTCCCTCAAGGTTATCGTGTTCATGCGTGAGGTGTTTCAAGGCATTACGCCCCCACTATGGGTCATCCTCAAGTCATGATATCATGCGCACCAATATGCCAACTCATAACTTCAACTTGGACATCTTGCTTCCCATTCGTTCAGTAGTTGGAACATCTGACTGTGCATAGCGTTATCAGTGCTTATCGCAATTTATAATAACTCTGGGTTATTAAATGCCTCGCCTTTCAATTTGGCTATTCAGCAATGCGTGCAGAGATTTAATCAGCGACCAACCGATACTCTGCTAACGTAGATTATGACACGCCATTATGACGTTGCAATGCATACTAGCTCAAGCCAATGAGTAGGTTTGCTTCTGGCCTCGTATCTTCAGCCAATGTCATTAATCCCTCAGATACAGCATGCTTAGGTCTCGGCCCTTCTGTAGACCGAGGAGCGTTACAGGATTGATCCATGTCGCTGAGCGACATGGCCCGTCAATCCGTACATACTCGCATGTTGCTTATCATCTGCTGCATATGTAATTCTGGAAGTTTGCAATTTAACTGTATGTTGTCCCGCTAGATAAGATATAGTAAATGTGGCTAATAACTATGCGCACTGCTGAAGGGTTTTCACTTCCCAGTAATGGCGTCATAGTAGCGTCATCATAGCTGAATCTGCTAGTGCCAGTTCAACTCATCACTAATTAATCGACACACGGCTCAGGTGTAATCTCGCTAAGGATCACCTGACTGACACACAATGTGATGCTCTCGCAGATAGGTGCTATGCAATTAAGTATCTGCTAACCAATCCACATTGTATCATTACCGCTGCTAAGTTGAACCCTTAACAGGATGATATTCTATGCTGGAAAAATAGACTATATGCACCAAGAGAAATGCGGCAAAGGATAATGCAATCCGAACACGATTCAGAGATAGCAGGAGACTTTGGGAGAGAAAGAAGGTTAGAGTTAGTTATGCAAAATTTTTATTAGCCCAATATGGAAACCGATATACGGAAGTACTGTAACGAATGCGATTACTGCCAGAGAAAGAAAAGTCCTCGACATGCTAAGCTTGGGCTGCTTTATCCTTTGGAATTAGCTGGCAAACAATGGTCGCATATTAGTATGGATTTTATAACCGATCTTCCAGAGTCAGAAGGAGCTACGTTGACATTAGTAGTAGTGGATCAGGTTACGAAAATGGCTCATTTCTGTTCAGATGAAGAACATGGATTCACCAACGGTGGCCAGAGCATATTTGGAAAATGTTTGGAAGTATCACAGATTTCCTGAGGATGTGGTATCTGATTGAGATGGGACTTTTACTGGCCAATATTTTACCGATTTTATGATTTTCTTGGAATTAAAGAAGTGTGAGCACAGCATTTCACCCTCAAATGGATTGGCAAACAGAAAGGATAAATCAAGTAATTGAAAGTTACTTACGATCATATTGCAATTATGAACAAAACGATTGGGCATCTATGTTAGCAATGGCAGAGTGTGCATATAACAATTAAAAGCATTTGGCAACCAAGATTTCACCTTTGTGTGCCAATTACGGATTCGAGCCTAGGACAAATTGGCCAACTAAAATTCAGTTCCAAAATCCAGGATCAGAGTTATATGGGCACTATATGAATCAGGTACAGAAGAAATTATCGGCACAAATGGGATTAGCTATCGAAGCTATGAAAAAATATTATGAAAAGAAAAGGAAGATTATTGAACTGTTCAAACCAAAAGAGTTGGTTATGTTAAATGCAAAGAATATTTGAGCCAAGCATAGATGCAAGAAATAGCAAGATAAAATGAATGGTCCTTTCGAAGTTTTGTTGACTGGAAAAAATGGCAGGTACTGCACTGTTAAATTGCCAAATTCATGAAGATACATCTTGCTCTCAACATAGCCTTGTTAGAACAATATCGAAGAACCGATCCGAAGAAACAGATAGTGGAAATTGAAGCCAATGATGTTGTATGGAAAATGGAATCGATAATCGCCAGCGGGCCTTCCGATAAAGATATCCAGATGTACGTTTATTTGGTTAAGTGGGAAAGAACATTCGCATGACGAAAATACTTGGGACACATTTGAGAATGTTATGGCAAGTGCAGAGGAAATTTAGGAAATTTGTTTATCAGAAAAATCCGACAATAGAAAGAGACGGTCGTTATCAGAAAAAACAGAAACAAAAGAAAAATGATTTTATGGTTTATGTTATGTTGTATTGATTTTTTTGGTACGTTGAGTGGAATCTTTTGCTTTCTACTTGTTATGATGGAGCACCGTTGTGATCACCGGTTCCAGAGAAGGGGGTGATGTTACGGGTTCCCTCTTAACAGCGATTATGGCACTTTTGATTAGTAGTTGAATACATGTCACAGAGTACTCTTGGTCTAGTCACGTGATATGCATAACACCTATTCAAGACGTCACAAGTACGCCAGTCTTCTGATCATTAGTGGGATTACATAAGAGTCACATGTCAATTGAATCAGCACTTAGGATGCTTAGTGGATTCAATTTTGATGATGCAACTGTATTGCCTTAGTGGGGGGACTAGTTTCCAACCATGGGCAGAGTTTTCAACCACATTCATTACTCCTGAAACTACCGGGACAAGTGTGATTGGACGGGAGCGTAGCTCCCATTCACAGACACGGCATTTGATAGTTAATACGCGAGTATGCGGAACTTCTGGCTTATCGTCTCAGGCGATAAGAACCACCAGGGTACTCCCTGGCCAAAGAGAACAGTCTCGGCCTAAGCATGACGTGACTGAGGGAACTATGACATTGGCTTATGATATGAGGCCTGAAGCAACCCTGGTCATTGGTTTGACATGGTATGAATTGCAACGTCAGATTCATATTAAGATACGAGCAGATGCGTCATGTTCTACTTTGGCATAGTATCGGTTGGTCGCCAAATAAATATAAGATGCAAGCGAAATAGCATTCATGGTGAGGCATTAATTTGCGATTAATCATTTGACCGATATTATCGGCTGACGTTCCAACTACCGCAGCAAACGCATTGTGAGATGTCTAAGTTCAAGTTCTGTCAGTCACATTGTTTGACTTGATACCATGCAATGGATGGCCTGATTCTTATCAGGAGTGTAAGCTTTAATAGCAAATTGCATGAGTGCAAGAACCAATTGGGAAGCGAGGCATGTTATCACCGGGCGCAATGGTTGCGTGCCCGCGATAACGCTATCAAGAGCATTGTAGACATAGTGTTGATGTATGGGTAGCCAGACCCTCGAAGACAACCATAAAGATACAGCATAGTCCCGACTATGAGAAGACAAGCTCAAGCAGCAATCCACAGTCAACAATCAGAACACCGAAGACGATCTTAAAATATTATTAAGAATTCTATCGATTACTACTATCAAAATTACTTCCCTAATACATCTTTGTGATTACGCCTTGTATGCCTGGACACAGGTTGACTGCATCTCAATATGCCCACCAGAAGAACGTTGAACATTTTGGCGACTTTATCGTTCAACTGGACAAGCAACATTTAACCCACATATCCCCTGTGGTGTGGAATTTCATCATGAATATCGGTATCGGCTACCCAGTACGTCGATACATCTCTACATGGTTATCACCCTTCAAAAAATTTCGGAAGAATGGTTCTATCCTGAGGAGGTTTAATTCTGGGATATGAATCATCCACTAGGAGCTGGATTCAGATTGGAAGGGTAGCTCTGGAACAAAGGTCAAGAGGTTGAGTCTTAGGATAAGATGAGGAAAGAAAGAGTATCTTAGATAGGTGGCTGTACTTAATTCAAATAAATATTGTATTGATTATTGGGATTAAGCACCCCTGTAACAACCAATTGCATCTGGATATAAGCTGTATATCAAAATAGGTTTGATACTTGTCAGCCACATCCACGCCCACCATGTGCTGGTTGTAGGCATTAACAATAACTGGGATATCAAGCTCTCTTTGGAATTCTCCAGAAAAAAATGTGGAATTTGCTCCACTTGTATTGGTACTCTTGTTGCCTGGATGCTTTCTCATTCTCAGCACCAGTGAATCCTCACCACTTGGAGGGTGGATTGTAGACATCATGGTAACAGGAGAACTGTCCATCCATAGCAAGGTTGCAACCCCATCATTAACAGCTCCACTTCGAAAACGATAAGGCAATTTGGCATTTTCCCCAACTTCTAGCTCCTTGGAACATCCACAGAACTGCTGCCTGCTTATGCCACATGCTTCTATCTCCATCCGACGGAGCACTGTCAGCTGAGGTTGTGTTGTGAAACTATTGTGCATGTATATATCGAAGGAGAGCCTTCGATGTCTCTAGTGTAAACATCAAATCAAGTCATGAACCAACGTTCCAGTATCTGTAAGCTGTAACAAATGGGATTCTACATCAACAGGATCCCCTCCTACTGCATTCGATGATGGGTGAAATTCCCAGACATAGCCCTTCTCTGCCATGCAGAAAAACTTATATCTTTGACTTATTGGCTTGTGTGGCATCTTGGTAATGTGAATAGACCTGCCTGTGAATATAATGATTACTTAATCAATAGTAACATTGTTGCCAGGTACTCGGCACTGCTGTAAGAAAAACCACAGCTGCTTCAGCAGAATATCCACCTTTGAATGTCAACAAGGCAGGCCTTCTGGAGTTTCAGTTGGGGCATTGTATGTTGAAATATGGAAGAAGTGGTGGATCTCCTGAAAGCAAGTCATGGCAAGGTAGGCTGCTGGTGGTTATCCATCCTTGGGAAGGTAAACTCCATCCTTCATCTAGTACCTCTCAGGAGGAACTCCAATCAGACCCATATGAATTTGAATTGCTAGCCAGAGATAAAGCCCCTAAGCAGTAACCGACTGCCAGGAATGCTGCCGCTCCTTTTCCGGCCCAAGAAGCTGCTGCTGGGCATAGCAATTGGTGTTGGCTACAAGCTGTCTCATAATGGAGTTGGTAAGAAAGAGATTGCAGATTTGAATTAGAGTTATGGCATTCAGCTCAGAGAATGAGATGGGCAATCAGTTCCATGCTTTGTGAGAAGGGCCAATTGGTTGTAAAGGGTTAATTGTGGGAAGCTTAGGAAGATCTGTTAAAATTTGAATTTGTTTTTTGAGTACTTTCTTGTGCTGCTTAGCCGAGTAATCAGCTGTGATTGACCTGGCTGGCTCAATATATGCCTTGTCTGAGGAGCTATAATTATCATCAAGGTTGAGCATTGCAGGTGGAGCTTCAGTAGTGGGTGAAGACACATCAGGCAGGATGAAAGCTTGGTGCTGTACCACTGTATGTGGTGGTGGTGGTGGTGGTTGGGAGGAGGTGCACTTTGGACCAGAGTAATTGTCCATGATGCGACGCTTGGCACTTTGTTTTTTGACATTTTTTGGTGAGGATGATGGTGATGAGAGTATAAGTGGTGGGGGTAGGTAGTTGACATTAAGGTTCTGAGGTCTGAGGGCTTCTCTGCTCATGGTTGGTGTGGTGTGGTAGCTGGGAAGTGGGAAGATGATTGCTGCTGGACTGGAGGATGGTACTCTCACAATCTCCAAAGTACTGCTATTTATATGCAACTCAGCACCACAGAACATCAGCAAAATGTAAAATGGTTTGGAAGTCGCAACTGAACAACTCAGCAACTCTGAACAGCCACACTGATCCTTCCAGATGCTCCCAGATGCTCCCAGATAGGCTGAGTGCAAAGCGATGAGCGCTCAGGTGCTCCGAGACTACTTCACCAGTGCTCCTCAATGTTCCGGAAGTTGTGGAACAGAATAGAAGAATATCCTGCCGAATGTATGGTTGTCTTCGCAATGCTACAAAATCAAACTATTAGAATGTGCAAATTTCTGAGCAATTGGGAGTATTGGCCGCATCTCCAAGACTATTCCGGTGCATCTGGAACCTGGAGCCGTACTCTCTGGGAATGATTATTATAATGTTTATATTAAATAGTACAATTCAATCAACTATCTTCCTCCTGCACACCTTGATTCAGGCATTGTAACTTAATATACAGTCCAGTAGGTATCTAAATCCACACGACTATTTGCAAGCCATACGCTATCGATCCTATCTGATGCAGCATTCTCTCGCACCAAATGTGCCAGTCCAACAATTGCTCCAACAGGTACAATGTGCATCATATCAGTCTGTTTGATAACCCGGATGAACCTCTCAATACATTCAGCCCAACCATGCGGATCTTTGTACTTTGTTGGAATCACCACGGCATATTCTTGAACTGGAGGACATAATATCCATTGCTAAGTCTTCTTGCATCATTTAGAAAAGGTTGATATCGTTTTTCCGGCGGGCAGGCGCTACTGAAATTGGAGGATCTGATTCGGCGGAGTCCAGCAAAAGTATGGTACAGGAAAAGAAGGAACTCGGCCTTGGAAGGTGTTATCGAGGTCACTTTCCATATATTGGACCCAGATGTTATGAGATTCAGGCATGATCCCTTGGTTGGCATTGGTATATTCTACCTTGCAATCAAGTCCCAGACGCTCAACAGATGTAGGGCAGTGAAATGGTTGACAGTTGTATGACAGCCCATTCTGAAGTTGAATACATATGCTGCGAAGGAGTACATTCTGATCATATCCGAGCACCAGTCCACTAACTTCGTGTCCCCAGTCCTCTTCAATTTGTGCACGGAATAGCTGTCCAAAGTTGGGAATCCTGAAATCTTCTGATGCATCTCTGAGTGAGGTTAATTTGATACTTCTGCACACTCCGTGGACATGAGTTTCTCTCAAATGATGTACCTGTGGTGAAACAGGGCAGAAAAATGGCTCATCCTGACAATGTGGGAGATGTAAAGGATGGGCTCTGGGAGTATTTCGCCGTTTATCGGCAGCGGATAATAGGTTGAAAACTTTTGCAGAGTCAATATCGTACCAGCCTTGCAGGGAACGATATGAGAGTGTCTCTTCCATATAGTCAAGACCGGTAGACTGGTCATTGTGCTTGAGCATCTGTCGAATCTAATTGACTTTGTTGGTAGATTGATATGCCTCTTTCACAGTGCCGATATGTAGCTGTTCAGAAAAATCGGTGGTGAAAGTGTTGCCAGAACCCATTCCCCGAATTGACTTTGATATATGGCTCACGAGATGCATCTTTGAATATCTGAAATGGATTACACGCTGTTCGATGGTTTTGTGGAGCTCCTGCACACCGATTGCCTACCCCGAATCTTCAAATTCAATCAAGCGGACGGACAATTCCATTTTGAACCGCATTTGCTCATTTGATGTGATACCATAAATCTCTCTTTCCAGCTGACTCACAATGCAGTGCATATCAGCGATACTCCAGGTGGTGGCTTCAGTCTCTGCATCGGATAGACGGACCTGAAATTCCACATGCTTGGGGGCAGTCATGTTTACGGCCCCATAAACCTCTTCTTTGGCAGCTATCTTCATTTGAGTATGATTTTTTGCGAATGTGCTTCTCGGACCAGTTGCCTTAGTCCTGACTTATTGTAATAGTTGTCGCTCATGATGTTGGAATAATTTATCGAAAATCTTGCGTTTGACAGGTGTTATCTGATGGATTTCGCGCTCCAATCACTTTATTGCCCTCTCCCGATCAGCATCTGACCATTTCGTTGCCTCTTGTCACGCTCTATTCAGGTGCACCTGAAATTGCCTTCGTTTTGATGTAGTCACCATATCAGCCCTGTACACCAGAACTTCCATTGCAGCACGGAATTTATGAATCTTTTGTTCTCGTAACGGATGGGATTCTCTTGCCAACTGTTCATTCACTTTCGCCTTCGCAGACTTTGACATTTTCTGATCCTGAAAGGCACCCACACTTCTTGTAAAATCGTGTCAGTGCATTGTCTAGTGCTGTGAGGGATAGATCATAGTGATTTTGTTGGCTAACAAGTACAGAGAATTCACATAACGCCCGCACTGCTCCCATCACCATATCATCAGAGGCTGTTTCCGCCAGAGTTTTCCTGTGATCCTTGGAGCAGCGAAGAATTGAAGCGCAATTCGCTGCCAGTGTTCTGATTATGCCCTGGATCTCTTTGCCCTGCCAGGAGCTGCTTTTCATCGAATCGAATGGTTTGGAGAAGTGCTGGAGGCTTGGATATCGTGGTACTGATGTGAATTGATTGTCAAATTGATCCTTGACATTTCTAGCTTTCAGGGATTTGAGCAGCCAGTGCAATAAGTCTTTAACTAAACCCAGGAGCAACTGATGCAATTCATCAGGCTGCCAAAGCTGATGATCATTGCAGAGAGGGAATTGCCAGAACTGGTTGCAGATTGGATAAACACACAGAGTGTGCAGAACATCCGTATTCGTTTCGTCTAGAGGCTCTGAGTACACATGTGTATCTCTTGAGTTATCGAGTGCTCGACATGTTGAATACCCCATCAGCGCACCTTTAGGAATTTCACACATCGGGCATGAGCCATCTGAGACTTGAGCAATCATGACGTGTTCCGGATAATCCCCAACCCAGGCTGCCCAAAGAGAATAACATTGTCGCTGGATTCCATCAGCACAATTCTATTGGAACCAGTTATGCCAGGATTCCAGAGTGGGGACAGCACTGTTCCAACCGCGGAATGCCATACCATGTCTGTATTTTTGGCACCTTTCGGGGGACGTGGAATCAGCCCAAGGAGAATCCAGGCACGCTCTTTAGGTGTACGGTGGATATCTTTTCGAATATTACCAATCATGAGATACCGCGGCTAGGCATGCTAATCGCCTGAAAAATTGACCAAGTGAGTCTAGTCGGATGCACAAATGATTGGCACAACTGTCGCTCCGGCAGGAAGCTGTTCTTGCGTATTACACCCCTAGTTGCACGGGTTCATCTTGCTGCATATTCGGCAACATTCCGAGTCCGCGAGGTGCACTGGTTCAAAATTGAGGTGCACCCGAAATGGGAGATGTGCCAAAACGAACTGAATACATTTGGAAATATCCGTGTAGTATAATATTCCGAAGATTGGCGAATGATCTTCAATCCAAGTATCATCGCCGGGCCCGAAATTGTTTCAGAGAGGAGCTTTCGCTGAGCATCTGCAGATTGAAATGATTCAATTTTGAAGTTGTCCAGTCCACGCCTCAGATGCTGATTGATCCACGTTTTAGTTTGCTGGCTACATGATTGAGCCTGCTGAAAGTCATGTGCTTACTGAAATGGATGCCATAGATTCCATTGTTCTGAGTACTTGTGATGCTTGTTGTACAATCCAGTTGCTTTGCCATATGCAATCCCCCCCACATGTTCTACTCCAACTACCTGCCTATGAGCCCTCGTCTTTGTTGGATCAGGGGTACATGTCAGATCAGGCTTCTGGGGGTCTATTGTTTCTTCATCGGGAGTATCTTCAGGTGGTGGCGCACCAGGTAAATTGTCTAGGGGTAGATTATTAGTTGACTAGCTCATCGATAGCCATTCAGGTGCACCGACTGAAGTTGAACCATGATGGCTCGGGTCGATCCCATCCTGCAGGTGGTAAAATCCTGTCAGGCAATAGCCATTCATTCGTCGATATTGGGTGATGTTGTTGACAGTGAGCCTTGAGTCGGTTCTTGTCGAATAATATTTTTCCAGATAAAGCAATTAAGATGTTTCCGGCGAGTGTTGACAATATTGAAGAAATGGTCAGTGAACACGTATTCGGATGCATTTCGATGATGCTTCAGGGGGTCATTTAGAGCCTCAGGGATATTGAGTTAGCATACGACATTCACAGCCGCATCGCACCCCGCCAAATGAAGGGGAGGGGTAAAATATTATCACCTTAAGATCAGTTTTCTTCATAAAGCAGGATATATATAGCATATCCCCCACAATAATGGTGCACATCGTCTGCTGAACATCGTTAGCAGAGAAGAGAAGGTTTCTTTTGTCATCACTGCAGTCACCACCATAGGCCTTATACTACGTCATTGCGGCATTGTGAGTTATACCTGCACTCGAGCCTCTGAGCAGCTGATAATGATGGTAGATCGTCTTAATATAATGAATAGGTGAGTTTCCTAGCTAGCTGTGTATGCCCACGCAATGATCATCAAGAACAGATAGGCTGGTAGGATGGTTGTTTCAGTCACGATCCTTGACCATAGCGTGGAACCTGAGGAGAATAATATGTTTAGACAAGGAGCTCAATAGGAAGCATCACTGTTGCTGCTAGACTTACAGGCCTCCTATTGAATGAGGTTGCAAGGTTGTACACGCACAACTTTTGTGTAATATCCCTCGTCATACTAACCTTCATACTAGATATATTCTTGTTGGGTTCTGGAGATATCATATCATATCCCTTCTATGACCTTTAAAGTCATGGAAGCGTATGAAGGTGAGCATCTATCCAATATCCTAGTATATGAATTTGAGCATATAACAAAGAAAGGCGGGATGTGTGTGATTAAGGTTTCTTTTTCTCAAGCCCAGGTTGGTTTCATGGATCAAAGGTGTAGTGAAACACCACAGTTCGTGATGCCGGAATGGGATATAAGAAGCCCTTCATATCGCCGACAGTCCCTGCTACCTGCAACATACTCAATCATACTCCGATTTATTCTACATCACATAGTGCATCTATAGTAGTTTACCACGATCTTTGTTGTCAGAACATGTCGACGAAGGGATCTCCACCGCAGAGAGCAAATATGGCTCTACCGGTTGGCCTATTTAGCACGCAACAGCGGGGTGACGACAATTCAGAATCCTCGGCTAATGGTCCATGAACTGCTACTGGCAAAGACAGTCGATCTGGGAAACACGCCAATCAATATCATCTGCCGTATGGGTATGGTTGCCCTCCTTCACAGCAGCCATTTCCAGGTGCTCCGCAGTTTTATCACCATTCTCCATTCAACATGACACACAACTGTTCGCAACCAACCACCAGCGTAAGCCAACGATATCCAAGTTATGGGCCATAGTGGCATGGATATGACCCCCACCAAGGTGGTTATGGTGAGTCTCAAATGTTTCCCCAGGAGCAGTTCCCAGGACAAGGGCCATCATCTCCAGGTGCACCGAGAGTGCCTCCAGGACTGCCGGGAAACAATCCAGTCAATTGGCCAACATTATACAGCTCTACTCCTCCACCTGGACATCCTTCCGGCGTACCTGTGAGAACTCCCATTAGCCTCCCAATGAAACAATTGCTGCCGCCTGCGAAACCACGGACACCAGATGTAGCAAGGATTGCGGACTTGCCCCGATTGCCAGAGATTTCCTATGACAATTATGATGGAGATGATCAGAGCGATGATTCTTTGGACTTGGGCGGTGCAGAGGGTAAACCCCCAGTCGGCCTGAAACAAACCCAATTCTCCTTGAAGCATTTTGCCAAAAGGATGTGGCAGGTCAACTATAGTGTATTGAACAAGTGGAAGAAAGAATGGGTGGCTGGGTTTCTCGAGAAAAAGCATCGGTCCATTATCCGGGGGCAGAACCATTTGAAATAGCTTCAAGATGGACCCCTGCACTGGGAGACACAGGTTGCAGATTTATTGGAGACATTTGAGAGCTGGCTGCAGTTGGATAATTTCGATAATGCCGAATGGATTCGTTGGCAGTGGGTGGAGATGTTTTTGAAGAAATGTGCAAGCGAAATTCGGGAGGGGAGGAAAAAGGCAAGGCAAGGCAACAAGCAACCGGTGATGGATTTGGGAGAGCGCATGGGCATTAAGGCGAGAAGTAAACTCCCAGAGTTGCCAAACACAATGTTCATGGTTGTGATTCACCAGGTGTCGAAAGGCAATGATATGGTCCTATCCCCAAACCAACTCCCGGCCTCGTATACCGATGTGAGGCACTGGGAGGAGGTGATCGATTTCATCGATATAAATGGAGGCCCAAAAGAGCCATACATTGTAACATCAATGTTCAAGTGCACTGTGGAGCAGGACGAATTGGACAATGAGTATATGGGATGATATTCAAATGGGCAAATGATAATGGACCCCATATATGGCCAGATTTCGTACAACTGTTGCCTTTCAAATGCTTTCAGGTTGGAACTTGGACACAATCGGAAGATATTTTTGGTCGAAATGAAGCGAGCTACAGGGAAGGACATTGCGGAGCATGTAATTGGACCAGTGAAGGTAATCCCCGCTAGCCATGTTAATGCCAGATGTGCGCAATTCCTCATCATTATACATAGACTTTGGAAGGTTCAGAAGAAGGTGGTGGAAGAGAGGAGGGAGCGGAGAATGGTGGGCAAGAGAATGATACTTGTATTAATGTAAGTTCTGATTGAAAGAATAGAATTGATTGTATTGGATCCATATATATTCATTCCAATGGTTGCATGTCTGGGAAATACCTAACATTGCGATGAGTTTCAGGAGTGCCGGAATATGAGCCCATCTGCCCAGCTTCATCAGCTGAATGCCAATCGGTCCGGAAGGAACACGCAACCCTCCCAGACACTCCGGGTGACCTCACCAGTGCTTCCAAGTACATCTAGATGCTCCCAGACCGCCCTGGAGCTACGCAATGTGCTCTCAGACTCTGCAAGAGCATTCTCTGGTGCTCCTGAAAGCACCGGTAGTCATGGAGGCGCAATCAGGATGCTACGAGATTTGACTTACAGAATAGGCAAATTTTGGAGCTCCTGAGACCTCTGCGCAGATCTGTGGGAGACTTCAAGAGGAGCTGAGACCGCTGCGCAGTGCTGCAGGAAACTTCGAGAGCTACCGAGACCGCTGCACAGCACCGCGGGAGACCTGGTGCCGAATTCTCACAGATGTGGTTCTTACACAACCACAAGACATTTGATCTTATCATTTTCGTCTTTGTTACAGTCACAAGATTCACTACATCATAATATGGCATGCATTAGTTAAGTCTCTGTATATATATACATAAGGTCGATCTGGCCGCAGATAGTAGTCGAGCATAATCGGAGGAGCACCTGGACACACCCATTGAGAGAACTTAGAGATACACCACTTGGAGGCCATTGTAGTGAAATGATGGAGCTAGAAGGCAGAGAGCCCACCATCAACACTCCGCCGCACCTCTCCCCCCGACATCCAAACGGAATTCATAAGAAAGAGCAGTTCTGGTTTGAGGAGCGTAGGAATCGGGTGAGATAATATGACACTACCCGCTGCTGACGATCCACGCAATTGTGTGGATCAACGACATCTCGGACAGAGGGAGTGAGACCAAAAGTTGGGAAAGAAACAGTGTGTATTTTCATTGTATAATAAGATGAGATGGAAATGAGATGTCTATCAACTCCGGGGTCTGCCGAATATACTCCCCATCACTCTATCCACCTCTGTTACCCCTGTGTTTCCGTACACCCGCCGTCCCTCCTTAATGATGTACTTGGACGCTGTGATTGAGCGAGTTTGGAGATGCACTTGGAGGCCGTGATTGAGCGAGTTTGGAGATGCACTTGGATGCAGTGATCATGCAAACGTGGAGGCTGTAATTGAGCGTATTTGGAGATACACTTGGAGGCCGTGATTGACTGAACTTAGAGATGCACTCCAAGACCGTGATTGAGCGAGTTTGGAGATATACTTGAAGGCCATGATTGTGCAAACATGGAGGCCGCGATTGAGCGAGTTTGGAGGACGCCATCGTGCGAGTTTAGAGATACACTTGGAGGCTGTGATCAAGCGAGTTAGCAGATGCACTTGGAGGCCATGATACAGCGAGATTGGAGGAGTACTAGGAGGCGGCCAATCTGGAGGCGGTAGTTTGGGAGGGAGGCGTGACGGGAGCTGAGACTCTATTCATTGGTTAACTCGTAATTGTGGGAATGTAGAGAATTCAGTACAACATGCTCTGCCCAGAGATGAGGGACTGGCTGGGAGACAGTCGATATTGGGATGATGCAGTACGCAGTGTATGCTGTACTGGGTGTTAACTCCTGATCATGGCATGGAGAGATAGAGAGCGATGACTTAACTTTGTGTTCTTAGGTGATGGTAGAGTTGAGGATGAGAAAGAGAGAGATGAGAGGAGATGGGGGAAATCATCATGAGAAACTGGGACTGAGGAGAATTTCGTGTGCGAGTCAATGTACCGTGCCCGATACAGCAGGTACGAGTCCCGATCCGGCATGTAATCACACCAATCCGAGGTCTTCCTAACCCCTTCAGGCGAGTCGTACCCCTGATTTCTCAAACCCGCTCGTATCCTCCACATTGTTCTCATCTTCATCCCCCATCTCTCTCTTTCTCATCCACAACTCTACCATCATTGCAGAACACAATGTTAAGTCATCCCTCTCTATCTCTCCATGTCATGATCATGAGTTGACACCGAGTACAGCATACACCGAGTACAGCATCCACCACAGATTGTTTGTCTTGCCTTCATTCTCATGATTACAAGTTGACCCCCGAATGTAGCTTCAGCTTCTGGCATGCCTCCCTACATGATCGACCGCCATCAGCCAGCACTCCATGTGTGCTCAAAGGTAAAGTCACCTTGTCCCATTCTCACAGTTGCGAGTTAACTAACTGATGAATAGAGTCTCAGCACCCAGCGCGCCATCCATCGACCGCCTCCAAGTACTCGTCCGAACTTGCTCGATTACGGCCTCCAAGTTTGCATGATCACACCCTCCAAGTGCAACTCCAAACTCGCTCAATCACAGCCTCCAAGTGTATCTCTAAACTGGCATGATTACGGCCTTCAAACTCGCTCAATCACGGCCTCCAAGTGCATCTCCAAACTCGCTCAATCACATCCTCCAAGTGTATCTCTAAACTGGCATGATTACGGCCCCCAAACTCGCTCAATCACGGCCTCCAAGTGTATCTCTAAACTCACACGATTACAGCCTCCAATGTTGCCCAATCACAGCCTCCAAGTTCGCACAATCATGGCCTCCAAGCGTATCTCCAAACTCGCTCGAATACGATCTCGGAGTTCATCTCTAAGTTCACTCGATCACGGCCTCCAAGTGTATCTCCAAATATGCTCGATTACCGCCTCCAAGTGTATCTCCAAACTTGCTCGATCACGGCCTCGGAGTGTATATCTGAGTTCACTCGATCGTCATTTTCAGGCGCACCCCCAATTGCTTTCAAGCACCGCCTACAGCCAGTCCAGATATACCATGTGTAGATGGGTAGCTATATAGATACATAGATTAGAATACAAACTGAATACATGAGTTTTAAAAATCATTGAACGATAAGTAGTAGCTATGATTTCCAGGCGCACCAGCAGCGTTCCCAAAGAAGATGTTTTTCCTAGACTGCTCTACTGTGATTCAAGGTGCTCCCAGACTTGTCGCCGGCGCTCCCAGGTGCTCCCAGGCTTGTCGTCGGCGCTCGCAGATGCTCCCAGGTGCACCCAAAGTTCTCTCCGGTGCTCTGAGGTGTTCCCAAACCTCTCACAATCACACCCATGGTACTTCTGTACCAGTCATCAGAGATCCCAGTTACTCTGAAGGCCGGCAGGAATGCCCTACTAGGGTCTGAGACTCTTCTGAAATTGACGCATCCAAGTTTGCACTCCACATCCTCTCAGACACTCCTGGAGGCTTCCAGTGACTAAAATACATTTTGCTGATGTTACATCGGAGCAACTGAAAGAGATCATCGAGGACGAAAAGAACACGGACAAAGGTGCAAGGGATGTTCAGGAGCAAGTGGAGGATGGTGAGGAGGTCCTCGATTCAGCAAATAGCAGCTCAGTATTGAATATGGTTCTCAGTACAATCAACACCGAATTTGAACATGAGTGTTTTGATGAGGCAGTCAGGCTGCTGAATGCTCATCCTATTCGTCAATCAACAGATGACTGTGTTCCAGGCCACAGGTATTCAATTCCAGGCCTGCCCGGAACTAAGTATCTGGCTCACCAGGTTTGGGCCATATGGTTCATCGTGAGGAGGTGGGTTTGGGATGCTCATATGCCAGGAGCACTGGTGGCGGATAAAATGGGGCTTGGAAAGACTTTCACCTCGGTTGCTGCTGCAATGATTTGCAATTTGGTGACTGAGAAAGTTGTAATGGGGTTGCCACTGTCCATTTTATGGGGGAATACCCTTCAAGAGTGGGTGATTTTGGCGCACAACAACTTTCCCGGCATTGTTGGTGAAGAACGGGAGTGGTATCCGCTACAGATATTGGATTCTGTGCGCCGCCGTCTGTTGGAGATCCAGACAACACTATCTCACAGGCATCCAGCACCTGTATCAGCCCTTGTACCAATCCTGGTGGTTACAATGCCCAGAGTGGCAGAGACCTTCAAGACTGTCATCGACGAGATGACACATGGAACCGATTTCAAACTGGTCAACTTGTTGCACGCTGAAAATGGGAATCTCACCCACGAGGATCTGAAGACCAGTATTGACCAGCCCAAAAACTGATGGAATATCCACCTTGTGTCCTAAGATACCTTAACATCCAGAGCGAAACCATCAAGCAACGGCCAACTCTCTTACTGTGCATGGTGTTTTGGGATTTTTGATGAGTCCCATCGGTACAAGACTAAACACAGTGTGGGCTGGCAAACTGCGATGATTGCGAAAATTTGATTCAAACTTCAAGTCACAGCTACACTGGGATTCCATTCACTTTATAACTGCTGTCATCAGACGATCTGGCTGCTTTCAGGTGTGCCTGACAATCCAGAGGATAATACTGGGATGGAAAAGCATGGTGCAGATGCATTGTAATCCACAGTGAAGAGTTTGATGCATGCTATGCGGACTGAAGACGAAGAAGCTCAACAGGATGCAGCGCACCGGATGATACAGATTGCAAAGCCTTGGATGATGAGGAGGCGGTCGGAATTGAAACTAGCCAATGGGAAACAACTAGCGCGGATACCAAAGCAGAATGCACACCTCATTGATCTTGAATGGACTGAGGACGAGCCAGCAAATCTGAAGGCCCTGGTGGAGAGATACACTTCACGGGGTGCTTTGGCAGCATGGAGGGTTAATCAATGGCGGTAGGCATGTTTTTTGTTAGTATTGGGAGACACGGAGAATTGCAACAACGTTTCTGGACAATGGTACGATGAATGGCCACTGGATACTTGGGTGGATTCGTCGATTTTCCGATGGCTGAGAGCGACATTTCTGCCAATTCTTGTCAATGAACCTGCAGAGTATCCCGAACCAGACGAAGATGACGCATTAAGAGAGGCACTCCTTCAGGAACAAGAGAGACATGAGAATGCTCTCCCCAGTGCACCTCCTCCACAAAAAGTGGTGCGATTTTGTCCTCTTCCTGGGCAAGTTCGTCATTTGAAGTGGTAGTTAACAAAGTATTTTGCGGATCATGTGGATATATTCCACATGTATGCAGAAATGGGCAATGATGGACGGACAGAAATGCGGCTCAAATTCCAGGATTCACTCAATCGCTCTGTATTCATAATGACACCCAATGTGGGCCTGACTGGCCTAAATCTTACTGCAGTAAACCATGTGGTAATAACTCAGAAGTTCTGGGTATTGAACGAGCAGCGGCAGGCATCTGCACGAGTTGTCCGGTTAGAGCAAAACAGAGTACCACACACATGGTTACTGAATATGGGTCCTGGTGGCTATGATAACAGTACGAGTGATCTTCATCAACAATCTGGAGTGGCCCAAACGAAGGTCCTGCACGGCTTGATGAGTCAATCAAAAATCACGACCTCGATGATTTACCGGATTCTGGAGTCATGTGTGGACCATACAAAGCGGCTGACAGAGAATGGAGACACTTTTAAGTCAGATAAGCTATCATCTTACATTGTTAAGAATGCTTCATCAAGGTACCCCTCTTTAGACATTCAACCAACATAATCTTCTTAACAGATACAAATAGTCAAAAAGGTCATTTGTAAGGCACACTGTACTGCATAAATGAATCCTGTCTCTCTGTCATTTTAAAGCAAATTAAAGTTCTGATGTTGGAGTTGTGGTGTCTTTAATCAGAAATTGCTTGAGTGGGATTTCAGTGGCGTTCTTGATTATTACAATTAGATTTCATTGGTATTCTTGATTATTATTATTAATGGCTAATAAGAGATGAAGTCAATCGATATGCTAAATTACAAGTTCCCAGGCTGGCCTATCTCAGGTTAAATGGCCTGAGTCAAATTGTGAGAATGATGCAGCAAAGGGCTTCGAATCATTCGTCAGTAGTGATTTTGAGGTGCACCAGAAACCTGTGGCCATGTACACATTTCGAAGTCAATAGAGTGAACAAAGCACAATTCAACCACCTTCAGGCGCACCGGAGATTCCTGGCCATAAGTCATGAGTCTCGATTAGATAGATTGCCCACTACAGATTTGGCAATCCAATTTGGCAATCCAATTTGGCAATAAAGTAAGTCATGGCGATATTGAATAGCTGTGTTAGAATATGAGACACAGGCTCGCTGATTCTGGGCAAAGCCGCAGCTTTTGCTGCCATATGATCAATGTTCAGGCGCACAGGAGAATTATCGGCATATGTTTTGAGTCGCGTTATGACAAATCAAGCACCGCTTATTTGCCAATCCAATTTGGCAACGAGACTGTATAGGCGATATTGAGTACTTCTGTCAGAATTTGAGACATGGCTCGCTTATTTGTGGCAATCCCACAGCTATTGCTGGCATATGATCAAAGTTCAGGTGCACCGGAGAGATGTGGGCACATATGGTCATGACCGTCACTGCGTAATTGCCAATCCAAATCCGCAATCAACACAGTCTACACGATTATTGAGTTCCTCTGTCAGAATATGAGACATGGGCTCACTTAGTGGTGGCAAAGGCGCAGCATGTGCAGGACTATCATACTCGTTTGGGCGCACCTCAGATTGCCATCCTAGAGCGTTGGAGAGTGGGACACGGCTCGGGTATTCATGGCGAAGCTGCACCTTTCGCTGCTGGGTATGTCCTGGCCTGTGATTCAACTTTGGCAGGCTGCGACTCATTATGAATGTCTCATTCCAGCTCGGGCATGCCTCAACAGCAACAATCAGCCTCCGAAGCGCATGTTCCCCACTTTACAATACACTTTTAATCTTAGTTTGCTTCATTCTCATCATGTTTTCTTCAGCTTTGAATCAGTGGATGCTGTGCACGCAGATTGTCATCTCTCAAGAGACTGCACATATAGGTGCAGGCGGCTCAACCCACTCGGCCTCTGCTGATATATCAATCTATGCTTGATCAGTATGTGAAGGCTGCCGCTAAAATGCCTTAAACTGTTAGCTCCGTGTCAACTGTCCATTGGAGGAAGGTAGCCCTGCACAACTAAACCATACATGCATAGACCTGGCCAATTATCAACCTCACTTAACTCGATATTGCCTAAGTAGTATATTTGAACCTCTGCTCCCAAATTCTAAAATAGCTTCTGCAACATGGAGCTCTGTCAAAAGAGCTGCAGCTTGAGAGCAAGAATCTCAAGAGACAGATTTTGCTCAGCGACTCTACAGGATGGCCGGCAACTCCCGCTCACCCATGTACCACACTTACTCCAAGAGGCCTAAGTTCTCAATGCTTTGAATGCAGACTTAACTCGATTCTGACTGAATGTATGTTTGGGCCGCCTAAACTAGTATCTGATAATAGATTATGTGAACCGATTTCCAGCATGAGAGAAGTTTGATGAGAGAGACTCTTGGAAGCTTGAGTGAAGAAAAGACAACTTCAAAGATTGCAATTAACTGTCAGAGTAAGGCGAGCCTGCAATCCCCAGCGAGTGACTTTTATCGTAACCATTTGATCTTCGGTTCACCTCAATTCCCCGCAACTTCATGAAGGCAATCATCATTCCTCTGCCCGCCGTGAGATGACATCTCACTATACATTCATACTGCCATAGCATATAGCTCTCAACCTCAACATTCATTTATGTCTATATTGTAGTAGTGAGACTCATAATGAATATGTAATTTAACGGTGTGCAACTTCCTAGATATTAGGCGCTAAATCAGATTGTGAGTGAGTATTTATGACTCATTTGTTAGCAATCTTGGCATCGACGAGTGCTTGTTTTGATAAGATTACCCCTGAATCATTGATCATACCATACCATATTATCTCTACGCCTGCCTCTCGATATGTGTATCTCTCCTTCGTATACCAAATTCTGTCCCTCCTCCATTGACTGCAACATTGTTGTGAAGGATATTCTGCAGACACAGCCCAGATGAACACATGAAAGGGAAGTTATGCTTACGATATTGCCTTATCGACCGCTAACTTAGCTGTAGCATCCTGATGTAATAGACATTTGTAAATATAGGTGTGTCATTCCGGCGGATATACCACATACGGAGATTCACAATTCTCCTCGATCGATATCACACTCAGTATGAACCCTTGCAACTCTGCCGTCCCACATCAAGTTCTGCAGATCTTCGACGCCGCACCAATTCTATGCCATGCGGTCAGCTCAAATGCTCGAGCATTCACGCATAATTACTTCGTTTAGAGGAGTCATATGCAGGGGCACACATTTTCATTCAGGTTCTCAGTGCTCCATTTGGCCAGCACCAAGGGTTAGTTAATGTCGCGAGTTTTCTTCTGGTGTGTCTTGTTCGGGTGCGTCTGGTTGTATTCTATGTGCATTGGCTTCATCTAACCTCCAATTCTTGCATTCAAACAGAGTGTTGTTGATAGGAGTTGCTGACAATTGGCATTAGGAATCCATCCATTCCGGCGCACCTGACAATGAATCAATCCATTCTGGTGCACGTGACAACATTCGAAATCGCATTACCTAACTGCTGTCCTCAACATCAATATGAACCAGTGATGTCATCTCTCCCGAAACCTTCAAGGCGCGCCTCGAATTGCATCTTCCTCGACTATGTGTAACTCCTTGCTCCATTTCTCCCGTTATTCTATTGCACTTAATCTTATATTTACTGCTTATACACTCTCTCCCATATTCCCCAACTGTCTATCTTCATTACAGCAAATGGAATCTACGCCCAGCCAGGTGAGGAATCACTATTCACAGAAGAATCAAGAAGCACACCTTGAGAGAGCACTCACATTCAAGAAAGCAGCCAATCTTCATTTCCCATCCAATGTTTCCCTTCCAATTATCTGCCTTCGTGCATCATAATGCAGATGACTAATATCCCCAATCTCATTATTGAAGCAGCGTGATGATACGGATCAGGACATTGGTGATGATGAAAGAGAGGGCGAAAGTGACGACACCAGAGAGTCGACCGCATCATCCGACATTGAAGATCATCATTTGGGTCATGAGCAGGAGGTCCTTCTTCTAGGCCAGGTGCGCCGGGAAAAGTCGTTCCGAACTAAAAGGGTTCCATTGCAAAAGAAACAGAGCCGTGCCGATACTGTTATTGCATGCCCGCTGCTTCCAAATTCCCGAAAACCACCTGGGTCAATGGCACCACGACTACTCAAATGCCAAAAGTCAGCCCTCTTCAACATATCATCCGAGTCTGACCGTGCACCATCCACCCAGGCGCTACCACAACCCAAGTCTAGTGGAGACCAGAATGCTCCACAACCCAAGGCCGGTGCAGATCAGAACATTCCCCAACACCAAAAGGCTACTTTTGAGATAGCGAATAGGTTCATGGAAGCAATTATATTCACAAAGACTCCTTTGCCAATATTATCTGATGACAAGTACTCGATGGTCAAAGAAGCTTGGAAACTTGCCATTGAAGCTCAGGATCATCAGCGGGCATTAGCAGGTGCTCCTGTAAGTACACCATCGGTCTGTCAATTGCCCAGCAGTCCATCTCTCAAAATCGATCCGCAAACACCAGAAGCTGTAAGTCTTGAATTCTTATCAATGCTCTTCTATCAGATTTACGATGTTGACTACGCCCCAAAATATACATAGTTCAAACTGATGATAAGTACCATTCGACGACGGTTGGCAGATGGGGCACGTTCAACCGTTGTCTGTAGTTACCAGTTGGATTTTCACTCTGAGACTGAGCTTCAGATTCAGCTTAAGGAGCTCCTGTTTGACGATGCATATCTCTCCAAGGTTGCTAATGATAAGATATCAAGGTTCACGCGAATGGAAGTGCTTGATCTCATTTACCATCAATTTTTCTTTATCAGCAAAATGTAAATCAGTCCGGAAGGAACACGCAATCCTCCCAGACACTCCGGGCGACCTCATCAGTGCTTCTATGTACTTCTAGATGCTCCCAGACCACCCTGGAGATATGCAAAGTGCTGTCAGACTCTGCAAGAGCATTCTCTGGTGCTCCTGAAAGCACCTGCAGTTATTGAGGTGCATTTAGGATGCTACAAGATTTGACTTATAGAATAGTCAAATGTTGGAGCTCGTGAGACCTCTGCGCAGATCTGTGGGAGACTTCGAAAGAAGCTGAGACCGCTGCACAGCTCTGCAGGATAATTCGAGAGCAGCCGAGACCGCTCCGCCGTTCTGTGGGAGACTTGGTGCCGTATTCTCACAGCAGTGGTTCTTACATAACCACAAGGCATGTCGTCTTATCATATTCGTCTTTGTTACAGTCACAAGATTCGCTACATCACAATATGGCATGCATTATTTGAGTCTCTCCATATGTATACATACGGTCAATCTGGCCACAGATGGTACTCGAGCATAATCAGAGGAGCACCTGGACATGCCCATTGAGAGAACATAGAGATGCACCACTACATCCAAACGTAATTCATCAGAAAGAGCAGTTCTGGTTCGAGGAGCATAAGAATCGGGGGAGATGATATGATACTACCCGGCGTTGAGAATCCACACAATTGGGTGTATGCACAACATCTCGGACGGAGTAAGCGAGACCAAAACTTGGGAAAGATAGAGTGTGTATTTTCAATGTATCATACGATGGGATGGAGATGAGATGATGTCTATCTACTCCGGGGTCAGCCGAATATATACTCCCCGTCACTCTGTCCACCTTCGTTACCCCTGTATCTCTTTCCAACCGCCGTCGCTCTTCGATGATGTACTTGGAGGCCGTAATCAATTGTGCTTGGAGATGCACGTGGAGACTGAGATCGAGTGAACTCAAAGATGCACTTGGAGGCCGGAATCGCGTGTGTTTGGAGATGCACTTGGAGACCGAGAGATGGAGTGAACTCAGAGATGCACTTGGAGGCCATGATTGAGCGAGTTTGGAGATGCACTTGGAGGCCGAGATCGAGTGAACTCAGAGATGCACCTGGAAGCCGTAATTGAGCGTGTTGGGAGATTCACTTGGAGGCCATGATCGATCAACATTGGAGGAGTACTTGGAGGCGGTTGATCTGGAGGGGATTGATCTGAAGGCGGTCAATCAGGAGGCAGTCAATCTGGAGGCAGTGAATCTGGAGGCGGTAGATCGGGAGGCACGTGCGATTGAAGCTGAGAATCTATTCATTGGTTAACTCGTAATTATGGGAATGTAGAGAATTGAGTACAACATGGTCCGCTGAGAGCTGAGTGACTGGCTGGGAGCGGGAGACAGTCTATCTTGGGATGATGCAGTATGCAGTGTATGTAGTACTAATTGTATGCTGTACTCAGCGTATTCTGTACTCGGTGTATGCTGTACTCAGTGTAGGCTGTACTTGGTGAATGCTGTACTCGGTGTTAACTCTTGATCATGGCATGGAGACATAGAGAGGGATGACTTAACTTTGTGTTCTTAGGTGACGGTAGAGTTGAGGACGAGAAGGAGAGAAATGAGAAGAGATGGGGCAAATCATCCTGAGAAACTGGGACTTAGAGAGTTTCGTGTGCGAGTCAATTTTCCTTCCCCATTATGGCGGGTACAAGGCCCGAACCGCCCTGGGTTTTCACCAATAAAAGGTCTTCCGAACCCAGTCAGTCAAGTTGTACACCTGATTTCTCATATCCGCTCGTATCCTCCACATCATTCTCATCTTCATCCCCCATCTCTCTCTTTCTCGTCCACCACTCTACCATCATCGCAGAACACAAAGTTAAGTCATCGCTTTCTATCTCTCCATGGCATGATCATGAGTTGACACCGAGTACAGCATACACCGAGTACACCATATAGCGAGTACAGCATACACCGAGTACAGCATACGCCCAGTACAGCATACACCCAGTACAGCATACACCAAGTTCAGCATCCACCCAAGATTGTTTGTCTTCCCTTCATTCTCATGAGTACGCATTGACCCCTGAATGTAGCTTCAGCTTCCGGCATGCCTCCCTACACGATCGACCGCCATCAGCCAGCTCGCCATGAGAGCTCAAAGGTAATGTTACCATGTCACATTCCCACGTTTGAGATTCAACTAACTGATGAATAGAGTCTCGGCACCCGGCGCACCGTCCATCGACAGGCTCCAAGTACTTGTCCAATCTCGCTCGATCAAGGCCACCAAAGTGTATCACCAAACTCGCTCGATTACAGCCTCCAAGTTGGCACGATCATGGCCTCCCAGTACATCGCCAAGCTTGCTCGATCACGATCTCTCAATGCATCTCTAAGTTCACTCAATCACGGCCTGCAAGTGTATCTCCAAATACGCTCGATTACCGCCTCCAAGTGCATCCCCAAACTCGCTCGATCACAATTCCGCAGTGCATATCTGTGTTCATTCGATCATGGCCTCCATGTGTATCTCCAAATACACTCAATTAGTGCCTCCATGCGTATCTCCAAAATTGTTTAATCACGGCCTCGGAGTGTATCTCTGAGTTCACTCGATCATCATTTTCAAGTGCACCTCGAATTGCTCTCAAGCACTGCCTGCAGCCAGTCCAGATATACAGTGTGTAGATGCGTAGCTATATAGATAGATAGATGAGAATACAAACTGAATACATCAGTTTTGAAAATCGTTCAATGTTAAGTAGTAGCTATGATTTCCAGGCACACCAGCAATGTTCCCAATGAAGATGTCATTATTCCCAGACTGCTTTACTGTGATTCAAGGTGCTCCCAGGGTTGTCGCTGGCGTTCCCAGGTGCGCCCAGGCGTGTCGTCGGGGCTCCCAGGCTTGTTGTCGGGGCTCCCAGACTGGTTGTCAGGGCTCCCAGGCTTGTCGCCGGCGCTCCCAGGTGCTCCCAGGTGCACCCAAAGTTCTCTTCAGCGCTCCGAGGTGTTCTCAAACTTATCACAATCACTCCCATGGTACTCCGGAACCAGTCATCAGAGATTCCAGTTACTCCGAAGGCCGGCTGGAATGCCCTCCTAGGGTCAGATACTCTCCTGGAATTGAAACTAAGTTTACACTCCACATCCTCTCAGACACTCCTGGAGGCTTCCAGTGACCACAATACATTTTGCTGATGTTCACTGCCAATAGCTTGGTGCGCCAGCCAACGACATCCCGGTTTTTCCAACCTCTCGCTCCGCAGACTTTAGTGCTGGCAGCTGCAGCTAATCATTGTTCGCTGTCTGAATATGCCAGCGGAAAGAAGGTCACAGTAATATTTTCTCAAGATGAATATCAAGGTACATTTTGTCCATCCCCTATGATAAATTTTACTCCAGAAGCCACTGCACTCATCAATCACTCATTAGTGGGCCGCTTCAAACCCCCCCCTCTCCCCCCACCATGTGGCGCAACTCTGCTAAGATAGGCGCTCCTCAATCCCCGTCGGCGCTCCTCAGCCTAGATTCACTCTCTTCTATATCGTTC
>Ga0307512_10000949_pt1 | contig 42630 bp, 40 predicted proteins | sample 14_EM_MG_FD_200267 | JGI IMG/M metagenome (GOLD analysis project Ga0307512, IMG submission 200267) | Populus trichocarpa ectomycorrhiza microbial communities from riparian zone in the Pacific Northwest, United States - 14_EM | ecosystem: Host-associated > Plants > Roots > Unclassified | place... | reverse complement strand
TTTAGTACACATTTTCCACAAGGTCGGATGTCGTATTCTATTCATTTTCTATACAACATGTAACGAGGTTTCGAGGTTATGAGTCTATGCTTCAGTATTACATATTTCTTTAGCACATATATCAATACAACATTGTAGTCCATCGGTGCGCTTTTTTTTCAAGCCGAAGTTGTCTTACACAATATGTACACCTCAACTGCACACCTCAACTGTACGCCTCATTATCATTCGCCGGCTAACGGATGAATTTGACACTCTACCCATGAGCAGATCGTTTTCTCTTCGCCAGTGTAGAGGCGCAGCAATCAAGCTCTCATCGATCTGGTAGAATTTCAACCGATCGATGGGTTAACTAACTATCCAACACCCAGGGTTGAGATACTCCAACTCTCATCGATAGTCAATTCGAGATGCTTATTGGAGCACTGTAAATTCTCCAGTGGAACCCCGAATAAAATAAACTGTTATAGTAAGATCTCTAGATAACTCGCAGCACTGCGCTTGATCGCCACCGCGACGTCTTGCTAACTAATCTCCTTGCATTCACACGATGTGTAAATTAGGTACCACTTAACATTACCTCATCGAGGTCTAGAAATTTTACATTGCCACTAACCCTTCTCTAAGCGCCCATGCTAATCTCAAATATGACAGGTTAGAGTTTATATGCCCCCATACTTAATTTTTCGACGAGTACCACATTAGAAAAGCAACTCGTTTTTCGAGAGTGTATGCCGGTAGCACACCATGTTCTGGGCCTATGCCCTAAGCCACACCTTAATCTAACCTCCCCAAACTATTAATCCCAGCGCGCTCAAGACAACGGCTACTGCTCTAGAAAACCAAACGGCCATTGAAATAGTAGTCACATACCTAAGATAGAACATCTGAATTGAGAATAACTTGTCTGATCCCTAGCTTCTTGTTGTTTGCAAGTCGTAATGAGTCTGGGCAAGAGACAAAGGCATAGCCCGGAAGAAACGTGAAATCATTGTATAGAGTACATACTGAATTATTAGAATCTCAATATTGAAAAGAACCTCAGAATGCGAACTTGGTGTCAACCCACCCATTGTTCTTCAACTTTTCGGATCCTATACTCCCCAATTGTCATCTAGCCGCTGACGTTCGAATGTTGGCGAGGGGCCATGTGGAAACTTTCGACTGGAGTCACACCGGCTCTTGATAGGTCAGGACGAAGGTATCCTGGTAGCCGTGAATCTTATTTGTAATCATTAGATCCTCATGTTGCAAATCCTAGCCATGGGGTTCGGTTCTAGGGCTCTGAGATAGAGGAGTCTAATGCCGGATCCTTGCTAACTGAATAATCATACCAGGTCATTTGTCCATTGTTTGTCGTCATATTGTACTAGGCCGCTTGCGGCCATGACATACATTTTCCTCCCCTTGCCTGCTACTTCTCGAAATCAACAAATAAAACAACCAAAGTCATAAACCCAACCACTACCCTCTTCCCCAAAACAAAACAAAACAACTTCCCCCAGGATTCTACTCCTCGTTCTCTGGGCTCTCCGCCTCCTTCTCCGCTCTAAAAACTTTCTCCACATCCGACGAACAAAATTCCATCAGCGCTGGCGTACATTCCTCTTTGCAAAAACGAGAGACATCGGAGTCCGATTCTTATCCATCCTCAAATTCTTTCGATTCGACTTCGGTACTACCTCTTGTTCCTTCTCCTATCTTGTGCAGCACTTAAACAAGTGATCCCTGTATTGGAAATCCGCTCAACCCCACGCCCGAGTCCGCCCGATGGCGGAGCGGCCAATATGGCCTTGTCACTCTGTATATAGAGACACCACAAGAGTAGAGAGAACGATAATTATCGCTCTTGAACTCTCCCATAGCGCCGTATTACTTAGACTTCGGTAGTGTTGTCACGGCTCAGACCGGAATTATCCGGGAACCATGGTGTGGATCTACACCTCGCCCCCACTTTCGACCTTTGCACGGCAACCTAAGTTGCACCTGAAAGAGGCTGGTACTTTTAGATTAGTCACACACAATGGCGGGTATCAGTGGACCTGTCATCACTCTACGCTCTTACAGCCTTAAACAACTGGGATACTTGATTTCTGGTGATTATTATATTTTGCGGTGGGTGTCGTGCCGCTGTAGGGACAATCTGTAATCAATATGCATGAACACAGTACCGGGGTCCAATTGTATGCAATTGGCAGCCGCAAGCGAATGCGGGTGTCAAGGGTGCTGTATTTTCGCGGTTGAAGTTTTGGCTGCGCCTTGCGTAATAACAGTAGCTGGACCGTATTCACGTCTACATGTGCATGTGCATGACGCAATGTTCCTCGCTAGTCTGCTGCAATGGGGTTTCCCATGTTGGAGGCAGCGGAATTTTTGGCGCAAACATTGAATAATCTGCCGCACATCTCAGCATGTGGCAAATATTTTTCTTCGCATTGTGCTCGCAAAACTTTATCCGCTGAATATATTATTCCGCTGGTTCAGTAGCAGCTGAGCGAGAGTCAACGAAGAGCCACTATACACTCAAACTTCATTGTTCGGTATCTATAATTTCTCTCTCGCTGTGTATTTTGCTGTCTGGGGAGGTCCCGAAGCCGGTATTGACGACAGGAATAGAACACGTCTATGAGTTATTATCCCGCCATAAATCAACTTTCTACATTTGCATCGTTGCATTTTTGGAATTTTGTTTAGCGTACATTATGTTTTCAACGCGTAACTCCCCACTTATATAACATTCAGATGGGATGTCTACCCGCTACTCCACTTCTACGGATGGTACCGGGAGCGACCTCCAAAGCGATCTCGTCGCATGTTCTAGTCTGTTCTAGTCCATTCACGGAGGCGGTTCCTCCGCGGAGTACCTGGTCAGTTCACGGAGGTCCACCTTCCGTGAACGAACCGTCCATTCATGGAGTCTGTACCCCACCTCCATGAACTGACTAGTTCACTCACGCAGTCAATGAAAAATTATACATAATTTATTCATCATTGTGATCCCTACAATCGGATGCCTCTTGGTCTTCCTGACGCAACTACAATTCCACTGCGCTCCATGTCATCGTTTGAAACTGGCTCACCTTTCCCATTTCCCTCCTCGTTGCCCTCCTCCTCATTCCCCCCTTTCTCTTACTCTTCCTCTTCCTCCCCAGTGACCCCTTCCTCCTCGGGAACCTCCTCATCCTCAGTATCCAGGTCCGACAAATCACTGCTCTCATTGGCAGTATCCTCTGCAGATGTGGGATCAGTATGCACACAAGCATCGCCTTGTATATTGGCTCGACGTAGATTGTCACATGGCTCCAGTGGAGCAGATTTTGTGTTTTGTTCAAAATTGAAAGTACCTGATGGCGCAGTAGAAGATCCGGCATTTATGCACTGCGCACCATCATCTCGGCCATGGCAATGAAGTGTGCACTCGGCTTTTGCTTTGAAACCCTCGCAAAGAACAGTTGTGCAGTTGCCTTTACACCTACATCGTAGTTGGATGAGCTCAGCAGCGGACTGAAGATGCGCAGCTTCTCGAAGCATAAGTTCTCGATTGCTACCGTTTTTGAATGGTTGAATTTGATGTGGGATGGTAGATGTAAGGCCATGCATACTGTTAGTACGATAGAATCCGTAGAACGTACTCAGTTGTACTGTGAAGAATGTACTGAATTGCGCTGCACTGAACGTACACGATTGATGAATGTACCCAATTATGTTGCGTTGAACGTAGGCGGTTGATGAATGTAGTCAATTGCACTGCGCCGAACATACGCGATTGTGCTGGTTGAATTCAGCTGGATACATAGAGGCAGCTGAGTGTACGTACATGCCAGTGCATGCACATACATGCGTGCAGAGCAGAGTATTTGTAATTTTTGACTGACTCCGGGAACGAACTAGTCTGTTTACGGAGGTGGGGCACGGACTCCGTGAATGGACGGTTCGTTCACGGAAGGTGGGCCTCCGTGAACTGACTAGGTACTCCACGGAGGAACCGCCTCCGTGAATGGACTGGAACAATATCTACGCGGCGACTTAGTAGGGGAACATATAAAATTGTATCATTGAACTCTACAATCCTGCCCGAGGTTATAGTTATGGTCTGTCTTTATATCCGGAGTCTGCAAGAATCACACAAATATTGTCGTTCCATTAGTATCTTTGTTATACGAGCGCGCGGAAATTGTGGGAACAGGTATAGAAACGTAGCGTATAAGATTTGGGATTTTTGAAATTGCCCTCAGCCGAAGCACAATCTCAAATTACAGGGAAATAACGACTCAAATCTACCCATCGAATTCGGGATTTTACTGTATCTTATTACTGTAGCCCAACACTACATATCTGGTGGACAGTGTTAGAGAAGTATGTGTTGATGGTAGCTTTGGGGTTGAACCAGCAAGTGATTGCTGAGCGGAGCGGGGCGAAGTAGGAATATGGGAGGCGGCAGGGAGTTTGCGTGGTGCGGAAGGAATATGTGGTAATTAGCCGAAGGATCGGGAGCGCGCGCACGGTGCGGTGTGACGTATTAGTTAAGAAGGGTCTTCCAGTGGCGCTAGTCGCTCTTAGTGCCGGGGAAACTTTAATTCAACGACTAGCCCCACTCATCATTGCTTCAACGGGTAAAATATGTTCTGTCGCAGTGCGCGCAGAAATGTGAGCCGACTCTGCCGACAGGCTGCATATTCCTCCAACTAACTAAGCATTTGAGACTGCTCGACTAGGAGTACGTGTGCCTTCCATGCGCGGAAAAATGATATGCCGCCATTATCCGAGGTGACTGTAGCCGGTAACTACTAGCGATCAACGCTAGCGGGAGGCAAGGCAACGTTCCGGTGGCAATCGTGTGCACGTGCTCGGTGCTCGGCAAAGATGTTGCCGAGTGTAACGGGAAGTAGTAATCCCTTTTCCAATACTCTCGCTCAGATCCATGTATAACCAGATCTACTCAGTTACTATACCATACCGTATCTGGCTTAGCAGCCTTTACACCATGCTAAATCACCGGCATTACCTCAGTACCACTAGAGTTCCCGCTGCTGCCGTTCTCGTGCGAGGTTAGTATCTACTAATCAGTTCCTTGCGTCTACTAACTGTTTTGCAGCTACAACCGTTTCCTCAACTAGTGTTTTCTCTTCACTTTTCACTTTGCGTCAGCAGTTCGACCCAGGGGTCGCAACAGTTCGTCCCATCTGGATAAGCCCTTGCCATGCGCCAAACTACGATTTGTTGTCCTATATGTTTCAAACTATGGGGCTATTAGATTGAAATAGTACGAAAATGTTGAATTATCTATTCAAAGAGAGAGTAAGATAGATGCCTATACCATACCCAGAGCTGACTACCGTCCTGAGAGAGCCCAGTACCTAACAAGCCCGAGGCTACGGCAGCCTGAAGATCGAGCGCAACAGTAGATGTCGCATGTGTACTTGGATCGTGAGTCTCAGCATCGTCTGATGTCTTGTATGAGAATGAAGACTTGTATGAAGATAGTGGCGTATGAGGAAATGCATCAGGACCAGGGTGATGCGTCTCATGTCAGATAGAACATACGCGTACGCATATGGGAGATTGTATATATACGGGCCTTTGGCCCTCGAGATAGAGAGAATCAAGTCAATCAATAAGTCTAAAAAGCTTCCAAAAGTAACAGTAGACGCCGGTAGTCTTACGAGTGATATATCCATGATTCGAGTGATGCAGTCGTGACCGAGTGAACATATCTAATATGACTCCTAACCGCGTCTATTACATAATCTACACTATTAGCTACCAAATTGACCATCAATAGATCGGAGAGCCCATATAATCGTGTCTCAATCAACATAACCTCAAACAAGGAGTAAACAGGTAACCCCAGCCTTTGGCGTTACCCTTCCATCCTATTGAGTAGGTTGTAGGTGCAAAGGGAACTGTGATCCGCTATAACTGTTTCTAAGTGTGAGCTGAGTGCATACTTCATTGCCATGGCCGCGATGGTCAGGCGTACCAATAGTACGTTCCGTCCGTCAAAGGTTATGCCCGGGACTAGATGATTTCGGGGCTCAAAATTTTAGGACTGGACGGACCAGGGCACTCCATGACAAGACCACAGGACTGCGGGGACCTACAGCCCAGTAATTGGCACCTACAGATACTGCGGCTGAAGATTTGTTCCAGAATTTGGTTACATTACTCATGCGGGGTAGAGTTTTGACCCAGAACTCTCACTCCCGAGCCGGACACACTATATCCGACCCTAGTCAGAACTACAGTGTTCTGTACCGGGCCCTGGTCCTGGTATTTTCTCCCCGAGACGGACTAATCCGCCGAAACTCGTGTCCCGGACGGGACGACGACGTCTGGCCCCGAATAACTGTAATCCCCCAGGACCGCTGGGAACACTGGCGATGGGAGCGTATAGCGTATGAATAGTGGTACATCTACAGCTCCGTCGGGTACTTTCAACTTGCACGGAACACAACAAGCCATAATTCACAACGTCGTCGTGCAAATATGCGAGGTCATTCTTGCGGGCAGACAAATTCCACTTCCGCTGTAGTTGGTGCACTAAATTATTGGACAGAGCTGGAAGCCACCAGGGAAGGAGAAGAGGAAGAGGAAGAAAACACTGAAGTGGGAGTTATTAACGAAGAGCAAGAAGGCGTGAGGCTGATGAGGACGATGAAGAAGAAGTGGACAAGGAGGAAGAGATTGTGTCAAATGATGACATTGGGCATGGTGTAATCGTAGATGTGCCACGACGTTGAGAGATGCAGTGGATTATTGCGATCAAGATGAAGGTGTACTGAGTAATAATTGTTTTCGGTTGAGTGTAATTTTGCACCGGTCAGTTCACGGAAGGTAGGATCCCGTTCGAGGGTCATACATGCGCAGTCGAGAGTAAGCATTCATCTCGGCAGCGAATAGAGCAAGCCGGATCACTGAAAGTAGTTGCAAAAGCTGTGTGGAACAGTGTTCCTAAGCGGCCAGGCCAGCCCGGCTGTGCATAGGCCGGGCCGGGCCGCCCTTAGCGGCGGCTTTTAAATGAGGGCCGGGTCTGCAGGCTTTTTCTTGGCGGCCGGGCGGCCGATCTGCAGGCCCAAGCCGGGCGGCTTTTCTTGGTGGACTAAGCCTAAACAGAATATTTTGTTCGAAAGATTCTATGCTGCCTTTACTAAGAAAGTCTCAAAAGTACGAAACATAAACCATATCCAACTCAATCATCGTAGCCCTGCCATTGCCGGATTCCATCCATCAACCAGACCAAGGCTTATGCAGGCCGATGCAGGCTGTTTAAATCACGTGCAGGCCGGGCGGCTTCTGACCCAGGCCGGGCCGAGCCGCCCTTAGCGTAGGCTTTCAGAATGGAGGCCGGGCCGGGCCGGGCCTGCAGGCCGCTAAAAAGCCGGGCGGGCGGCCGGGCCACTTAGGAACACTGGTATGCTCTATCTGACATGAGACGCATCACCCTGGTCCTGATGCATATCCTCATACAGCCACCATCTTCATACAAGTCTTCATTGTCATACAAGACATCAGACGGTGCTGAAACTCACGATTCAAGTACACATGCAACACATATTGTTACTTTGGATGGTTTGGTGACTTCTTGATTGGCTTCTCTATCTCGAGGGCCAGAGGCCCGTATATGTACAATCTCCCACATGCGTACGCGTATGCTCTATCTGACGTGAGACGCATCACCCTGCTCCTGATGCATATCCTCATACAGCCAACATCCTCATACAAGACACCAGACTGTGCTGAGACTCACGATCCAAGTACACATGCAACACATATTGTTGAAATACTGATTGCTAGAAGCCTTGTATTCTAAAGTACAGGTACATTCGTGATCTTATATACGGCATTCAGAGTATGCCTTGTACGCATGCATGCGCACTCAGCTGGCATCTCCAGCTCAGTCTGCAATGACCATCATCTTAAGGAGATTATGCATCAGCCCAGCTGAGCCCATAAGCCGTATCTCAGGGAGGCAGACCATATATACAACACATATACCTGCACACTGGAGGCGTGATAATCCATGATCCAGGCGACCCAACAAATCGGAACATCCAAACATCAACCAACCCTTTAGTAACATTTCAACATTATCAATCTTGTTACAGTTCAATTCACCTATGGTAGGCAATTTTATGACCACATATGGTCCTTGGGATTGGTAAATGCCTCGATAGAACATGGTCTAAAAGGTGCGGGCAGCTGCCCCCTCGCAAGGCAGTAATAAATTTGTCATGACTTACCCCGCGCAGAGACTGCGACCATTCAATACTAAGCCACACTTATCAGTATTTGTTAGTATTGTACGGCTATCATTTTCTGGTGCGACAGCCAAGAGTATCTCTATCAATGAGCATTTTAGAAATCTCACGAGTTAGCACTCGTTCTGTCAGTATTTTCAAATATGGGTCTGTACTGACCTGTATGGGGCCATATATGTTTCAATTCGACACCATTCCAATGTCACTCTCGCGATGTTCAGTACAAACCTTTACTGCATAGTAGGAGTATATACTAGCTTCTATCTGGGGCTGAGCCATGTTCATTTTGCAGAATAGTCCATCGTCTGTCACTTGTAATACTCCAACTTGAGTATACCGCCAGTGATTGTCTTGTATTCATCTGTACTCATTAGTATCTGATCATGTGTTGAGTTTATTTCGCACAAGTACAGAGTCTATTGCAAAAAGGACTTGGGTTTATATTAATACTGCTCAATGCTGCTTAGTACGATTCTGTACAACACTGTATTTAACCCTTCATTGCGTTCACGTCCGACTTCATATGTTGTTTATCGCATTGATTGCTTTTGTAGCACCTGTTACTGTCCAATATTGGGGTGTATCGACCAATATCAATATATTGACTGGGTTCATTTGATTTATTATCAGCCTCTCGGCCAGAACAAATCAAATTGTTCCCATACTTCATGTTACCGCACAGTACTGCTCTATGCTCATTTATACTGCTTGTCAGTATATCTTGGTGCCCTGTTTTTTGCCAACTACTACGAGTGCATTCTGCAGTGTCATTACGTTCCAATACTACTCGCTGCTGGTGTGTAGTGTAAATCTGGGGAATTCAAACGTCTTCAACGAACTATTCACCGGAGGCTTTTGTACATATTCAATACTCACCATTACAGCATGGTCGAATTTGACTGAGGGCAAGTGGAAGGGAATTGGCGGGTGGGATTTGACCGATGGCTAATAGGGGCAAGGCTGATTGACCATCGGCTGGCAGGGGCGAGCATTGTGGCAGAAGGAAGGGACGGAAGATGGTGGCTCACAGCTTGAGCTTGAGATAAAGTTTAAGCTTGGGCAAAAGCATGGGCCTGCGCTCGAGGGAGAGACTCAAAACACGAGAACGAGCAAGAGTTTGAGCTAGAGGTAGAGCCGGAGTTTGAGCCACAGCATGGAGCATGAGCCTGGGCTAGAGCCGGAGCATGAGCTGGAGGTTTTGGCGCCAAAGCCTAAGGATGTCAGGGAAGCAAGCAATGATTCCACCAGTCCGGGTTTAGTCCAGTCCAGTCGAAGAGATTTTTGGACAGGGATCGGACCAGTCTAAATTTACACTGGACTGGTACAGACTGGGACTAGAACAGACCACTCAGATGGAATTAGCCCGATGTCACTGGGAGTCAGTCATACACTGAGTCACTGAATAGTGTCAAATAAGAGGTGTCATGTTTGTGAGAAAGAGCGGTTCTGGCTCGAGAAGCATAGGAAAAGGTTGAGAGGATGTGGTCGGCTACCAGGCTGTGAGGAACCACGTATATTGCGTGGATCTATGAAGGCTCGGCAAGAGTGCTTGAGGATCCACACAAATTGCATGGATCCATGACAGCTAGGCAAGAGTGCGTGAGACCAAGAGCTGTGAAAGATACAGTGTGGATTGAATTGTTTGATGAGATGATGTCTATCTACCCCGGGGTCTCCCAAATATATACTCCCTGTTGCGATTGTGAAGGTGAGAACTGTGTGGATTGGCTGTGGTGTGATAACTAGGTACAGGTCCAAAGGTCCAAGGTGCGTAGGGAATGGAAGAGTAGTTTGAAGTCGAAAAGAGCAGTCATGAACCTTTGGCTCTATAAACACTCCCCGTCGCTCAGTCCATCTCTGATATCCCTCTATCTCCGTATGCCCTGCCGAACTGAGTTGTCGTGGTGGTGCGAAACAGATTTTCCCGCCAACCCGCGTCCCTACATATACTGAGGGAAGCTCGGTATGTTGTTCTACTCTGCACTGAGTGAAAAGGCTTCCGGCCAGGAATGGGAGAGTCCAGGTGGAGTGGCGGCACCTCTGTTTACACGTCATTTACTGTGTTTATTCTGGTTATTTGTTTTTTGTGACTGTTCTAGTGTGGGATAATTGTCTGTATATGAGTGAATAAAGCACATACGAAGGGAAGAGCGAGTCCATTAGATAGTAGTGGTCAGTACTAACATATACTTCTTCAACTCAACCTTAGCAATGTTATTGGGTTGGAATATTTGGATTCATACAGTGCTTTACCTGTCAGTATCTTCCAGTATTGTCTAATGACACAAGCATGCTGTATGCAGGATCTGTTTTTGCTGTCTCTAATAGCTCCTTTCTTTCATTGACAATTACTTTCAGCCGTTTTCTGCATATAACAATCAACAACTGATGTAGCCGTGCTGAGTACTACAAAACCCGACACCATTACTCGATTGATGTCGAATTGTTCAAGTACTTAGCTACATCTCCTAGCACCTACACCTCTCACCCCGGCTTGCACACTTTTTCACCTCACTACATTTCACAGATTCTCTCACATGATGAATACACCACCAAGCGCGCCGCAGTGTGATCCTGGCCGTTCCTTTCGGCCTTCTTTAGCTCGTTTAACCTCACCGAACTGCTTCGTTTACAAGGTTGGCAATGCACACAACCTCCAGCTTCCGACTGTGGTGAACCGGTGTTGTCAAGGGCTGTTAGTCGTCAACTGCATGATAACGATGTCGACGAGGATAATATAGTGGATCCTTATGACGTAGTGGACAAATCTGCTGACAAGGCAGATAGTGAAGCCGTCGAGAGGCCGGTTGATTGCGAAGTCGATGAACGCGCAGATGTGATTTACCTTGTGGCCACCAAAGGAGGTAATGTGGAGTCTCGGAGTGTTGACGCAGACGCCGATGGGAGTAATGACTGTTTTGCTGCCACAAGCAAACCTCCTCCTACGCATCGATGAAAAGGTCTCGAGCTGGTACTACACATAACTCCCCTATGAAATGGTCGATAGTCGTAAGTACTTGCTCCAACTGGCTTGAACGCTCTGATAGGGTGATTTAATCCATTATCAGCACTAGTACTTCAACAACGGAATGGTTTACGCCAACGGAAACGCAGAAGATATTCAGACCGTCAGTCGGCTGCCTAACCTTACAATTGAGCACGTAAATGTTAGTATCGGCAAGTACTAGATGGGAATCTCTGGTATTGAAGTATTAATTTCCCCTAGCAATGCGTGGCCAACAAGCGGAAGCAGTACAAGAGCCGTCTTCATCTACAGAAGAAGATTGCAGCAACTGCAGGGATTTCGATGAAGGTAGATGAGCTGAGAGATGCTTTGGATGAATGCATCTCAGCCGGCGAGCAGCCTGGAGATGGTATCATAGATCATAATTTATGATATGTGGCAAAGGCTTTGGTATGATTAGTTAAATCTTCACGAATAGTAGGGACTGAGCCGTGTTAGGTTAAGGTATTGGCGTTGCCCGTCACAAAGTGAAATTTGTGAATCCCTGTCCGTATTCCGTCATCTACTTCTTGTCATTGGGTAGCCGTCTGCTTAGCAGAGTTCCAGTTGAAAGCTTGAAAACAAATCTAAGAGCCTGTCCATTGTATTCAGCTGGGAGACCCTTTAGACGTGGTTGACAGCAGACTAGCAGAGGATTATACGGAGTTCTGCAGATGCACCAGTGAGGCAGAAATGCTTGTGAAGATGGTCTTTACAATGCAAAATATGGAGAAAGGCAAAGGCAAAACGTGAAAGGTGGTAGGAAGGTAAACAAGGATGACAGCAATAGCAGTGGTAAGTGTACTGACGAAAATGGTGCTGATAATGTCAACAGCGATGGTGATGCCGATAGCGATGGCGATAAGATCATACAGCCCAAAGACCCAACAAAGAGTCTGGTAAAGAAGTTGAAAAGGAAGGTGGAGGAGTAGGGGGGAATTTGGGCATAGTGTTGTAGAGACAACAAAAAACATCTTGGGCAAAATGGTCCTATTGTGAACTGATAGGTACTGGGAAGAATTGATTTGTAATGAAGTGTAACCAAGCGTGATGATAATTCTTTGAGCTGACAAAGTGATACAAAAGAATACCAGTCAGTACTTAGAAGTACTACTCAATACTATCACACCAAGCTCGAACTAACTATATTTGTTTGTGTATCATAGGCAAGCGTCATGAATACTACCAAAGTATATCAGCCAATACTAGTTAGTACTCATTGACCCAATTTCTTGTATCGAGAGTAGCAACAGAACTATACATCACAAGTGCCGAAATGGTAGAATAGTGCTAATTATCGCACCAGACCTCGACATTTTCCATTCCCTAAAAGACCGTTCCGCTTAAGGAACACTCGCCTCATCAACCGAGATTCCCATCGCCTACAGAGCAGTGATACCCTCATCGACATTCGGTTCAAGAAAGGAATGAACAATGCGCTTCACACCCTTGGCAAGCATCTCAGTCTCAGCATGCTCATCTTGGAACATCACCACGACCTCGCGGCGTGTTCGCATGGTATTGCTGATCTTGGTCTATTGACATCCATCATGGTTAGTTCTGCGAGTAATGCACGAATGAAAGATTACTGATATTAAGTTTCTTGCGGCGAGCAATCGAACTCTCTGGAAATTTACAGGCGAGGTAGAACCTATCCAAGAGTCGCATGTTCATCGTTCCATGAAGTCCTGTATACCAAATGTACCCATTGATGTTCTCGACATCTTCTTTGCCAATCGCATTGTTCTGTTTCTTTGTAAGTATAAAGACATTGAAAGTAGTCGAAGCTATTCAAACCTTTCCACTCAAGTCTGTGATGCGGATACATTTGCCAACCTCGGTGGGGTCGACGTCGGTTCGCTGATTCGCCATAGTCGTAAGGATGTGAGATCGAATCTTGTTGCGAAGTATTTTTTGAGCCTTGCTGAGGGTCTCGGTAGAGATTTGTTCAACTGAGTGCACGATCTATTCAGGTTTTATCAGTAGCGATCAGTACCAGTCAGTATCTGCAGGTAACAATGTACTTGTACTTTTGGCATGCTGGTTCTGATTGGTTGATCGTCTTTGAATGTTCGGTAGCGAGGCGGATATGCAGGAGAATGTTCCATAGCACAAGCTTCTAATGGTGCTGCAGGGTTAGCATGCCAAGCATCGTCAATTGACATCAGGACCCCTTGAACCACCACCGACCGGCGTGGAATACACACACGAACGGTAACAACAGGATGTGCCCCACCATCTCCCAGCGGTCGGCGGCTGAGATCTTACAGCAACCCCTACCATCACGCACGGCCAAGTAAATTGACAGGCTTGCCGCAACAATTATCGAGAGGGGTGGTGGAAAGACGGCAGATGATGTTTGGGATGCTGACAAAAAGTTGGAGGTTGTCCCAAGGGATACCATACGGGTATGTGAGATATCAACCTTTTGAGTTTGTATAGGCTCACCAGTACACAGTCAATGCTTGATGCACCGGTTGATTATCCCGAACCCTTCAGGTCATCCCCCGTCGGCAACTGCGTATCATCCCACCCCAGTTCTAAGCTCTCATCTCCTCTCTACCAGGCTCTGATGGGCCCACCTCGATTCCAATCATGACACTCCAACAATGGTCTACAAAGTACAAACTCTGATACCAGCAACGGGAGTCAAGATGAAGATGTCAGCTTTGATATCGGCAATGGCAATCAAGACGACGATTCCAGCTTCGACATCGGCAATGGGAAACAATGCATGGATTCGACTGTCGATATCGGCAACAGGAATCATGACGATGATGGGAGATTAGATATTGGCAACGGCAATCAAGGCAGAGATGCGAGTTTCAACGTACGTGACAGAATCCAGATTTGCAGGGATGCCATTCACGGAGTTGAAGATAAGGTTGTGGAGCTCTCTCCAGTGTTTCAGAGTCTAGGTACTGAAGGAATTTTTGAGTCAGTATGTATCTATACTACTCTCTACCCGATACATGTTAATTGCTTTCAAGATATCAGCTGCATTCCAAAGTATGTTCTCTAAGCAGAAAGGGTGCAAAGCGATACACCTGGACGCAAATGACTCGCCATTACATCAGTTGGCAAAGTGGAAGAGAATGGTGGAAAAGAAGAAGGAGCTCACGGCGGTACACAAGGAAAAGGCAAAGAGAAGGTTGGAGAACCCTCAGCAGCAAGACGATTGCCCTCGCCTCAGATGTGAAGGGAACAAAGTGGGCAGCAAGCTGTGGCCTTACTGGGCTTTTTCATAGGGATTTATGCAAGGATTTACAACCTGTATTTCAACACGCTGGGAGTTTGTGTATTCTTAGCGGGCCATATACAAGAATGATACTTTAGAAATTATATATCGAGTAACTGCCATTACTGTTTAGTATCTTCTTGAATTGGATAACTAGAAATCAACAAACCAGGGCAGAAAATAAAAAGCTGTTGGATACCGTACAATACAAGTGGATACCGGTTAGTATTTGTCAGTACCAAGCTACCGCATCTCTGTGGTACAATCTCCCTATTCTGTTCCAGACACACGAGCCGTATAATACTCATTCCACGTGTTGACCTGACTCCTTATGGAAGTAATTACAGACAGATGTTACTGCTGCTGGACAAAATGTAACCAGTTTTGAGCGTTCACATGAAGGCGCAGGCAAATCGTCAGTGAGGCACAGCCTCCAATTCAATCCCCCTCACAGGGTTGACTCGTAGTCACATGGATTCATGCAGGCGTACAAGCCGTGTTGGACCAATGTTATCGGTAGAACTCCATTGGGAATCTGGAATCTTCAGGTAATATGTTCAAGTATGCAACTCTCTCTGTTTAGGTCAACTATCACTTGCAGGTGGCATGCAAAGCCATAATATGTAACCCATATACTCGCGTCAAGCTTGTTGATTCAAGAACTGATCGAAGCCTCCATTTCAATCTTTTGAGGCATCGCAACAAAATATACAATCACCCACAGAACACAGACTCAGTCGATGAATAGTCTACAATTTGTACCAAAACCCCTGGACCAGACTGTTTATAATATCCGGGAGTTGAACTGGGTTTTATTGCGCATATAGTTTATGCTGCCATTCTCAGGGTTCATTTACCGCAATTCACACCAAGGCCCGAAATTGGTCGAAATTGGTCAAACTCTAACCAGAGGTTTGACACTGTCTGAGAGCTATTAACCTCAAAAATAATGCTCAGCAGAGTATGTGTAGCTTTAAAGCAGGGAATTAGAGAGTATGCAGCAAGCTAGTGATAGTCTTTCAGAGAGAGTTTTCAAGCCGTGACAGCCATGTGATTTTGCCATCTTCGCAAGGAGTTATAGCTGGGTTACCATTCTTCACTGGTATTGGAGGGTATTGGCCACTACCCTCACATACTGATTGGTATATGACTAACAACTAACAGGGTTATACATCATTCGTTGCCGTGTGTCTTGTCCATCCGATCTATTCTTCAAGCTCCATTCTCTCGGGTTCCTCCTCCTCCTCCTCCTCCTCCTCCTCTTCCTCCTTCTCTTCCTGCTCCTCTTCTTTCTCCTCCTCCTCCTCCTCTTCCTCGATGCCATCGCCTTCAACCTTGATTAACACCACTGCCCATCCACGCTGTAGATCTTCTATGATTTTTGCTGCCAGCTCTTCATTTACCTGGCAATAGTCACTTTCACTGTCTCCGTCATCTGCCAAACCACCATCGACGGCATCAAAGTCATCCGGTCGCGCAATGCTCTGCATGCCATCTAAGATTAGTAACCTGTGTCATCCGGTAGGTGAGTACTTGGACGAATGATTTTATTGCAGAGGAATACCTTCGAGGCTTCTCCGTTGATCGAGCGGAAATAGGGAATCATGCTCAATAGCAACAAGACTGCGCATAATTCGGAAGCGATGAAGGAGGAGCTGTTTAAAATGATGGCTATCCATCCTCATTTCGCGTTGGAGGAGGTTGAGAAGTACATTTCCTTGATGTTTGAGCCATTTAATCAGTCTTTGGGCATGCAATTGCAGCATCCTTCCCTCCTCAACGACCAGTTGTTGAACGAAGTACCACCCTATACCATCACTAACATTCTGGTATACCGCCCAATCAGAATTTGACATCAGCCTTTTGATATCCCATATCTAATCATTTTCTATACAGTTCGCTTGGATATCTTTTGCTGATAATTGCCTCTCTTTCGTATCGCTGACTTTGCGAATATCAGCGTTGTATTTCTTCACCAAGTTGTCGAGCTGGTTCCATCTTCCATTAACCTTCTCAAAGATATTTTTTGCCTTTAATCGGCCTCTGCCATGTATGTGAAGCACGTCAACTTCCATTCGCCTCTCTGTCACGATCTTGATGAGCTCTGCCATTAGGTAACGAAGCTGTTTCAATGCATGAGCACGTTGATGGCCCAAGCAGAGCTCAACATTCCTTCACCACTATTAGTGTGTCGAGCCGGTGAACATGAGGAGTCTTGTCACCCTTGGATCTCATCTTCATCACCATTCTTCCTCCAGTCGAAGCTCAAAGAACTCAACATTATTGGATTTTTGAGGCACCCTGTAGTAGATCAGTAATTTTCGATCTTGCGTGGTATATTCTAATACTCACCAGTATTGAATATAGTACCTGACTTGATCTTCTGATTGCTCCACCATGTAATCTAATGTAACCCGTCTGCGTGGATGCAAGCACCCTGATTTATCGATTCACTCTGCTACCACCATGACAGTTACCTGTGCAAGAGTTTCCTTTGGTTCTTTTGCCATTTCAACCATCTTTGTCCAGCGGCGTTCCAGGTTATTGCCCATGTCTTCTCAAGAATGTTGATCATTATACAGCCCTGTAAAAGGATTCCATTAGCATTGTAATGAATCTATTTATATTGGCCAGTACCTACCAAAAGAGTCCATCTTGTGCGTTTGGCGGGAACTTGATGAAACTCATCCTGACCGAATGAAATGTTGCATCGTATATCATAGCGGCTCAGGATCTTCACTGACCATGAGACCATAATTCGCTGTGCGAAGCAGGTTGTACAAGATGTGGCACTGGTACTCATGCCCATATATATGAAACCTCCCAATTCATATTTCAACTACCTCCATCCAGTCCGGATTGTAGCGGGACAGAGCGCTCTCAAATACACAAGCAACGTTATAACACAACTTCCGCTCGGGCAAGTAGGCAACCTCATCCAACACAGCCTCTCTCAGTCTGATACCAAGGCTCTGCCGCTCACCACCACCGTAGATATTCAGATACCTCAAATTTATGCCATGAAAGCTTGTAATCCCAAAAACGCCACTCTCATCTAACACCTTCTTTGAAGTGATCATGGTTTTGGGTCTATTCCATCCATTGGTGGCCATAAATTTGTGCCCGCAGGTGTTTGAGGGGATGATGGTGTTGACCTGCTTGTCGGCGCTCATGGCCAAGTCAAACTTCTTCCTACCATAGTCGACAAAGATTTTTGGTTCGAAGAGCTCAATGTCCTACAGTGTATGCCTCTCCAGTCATGCATCCTGCATATGCGCGTCCATTGTTATGCATATGGTACGGTCTTCATCTTGATCGGAGAAGTTGAAGCGGGGTGGACATACGGTCACAAGTTGTTCCTGCTTCCATGGAGTCCCTTGGTCAGCTTCCTCGATGGCTGATTCTAGCATTGTGTCTACCTGATATGTCGTGGCAACCCAATGATGGTAGGCGTCTCGAAGCTGAATGACAGTATATATCAGTATTCAAGAGTATGGGGCAATATCTCGGTATACCGGGCGTGAAAAGTCTGGCAGAACCATCTTGTTATCTGCTTCAAAAGCTGCTCGAAGGCCTCCAGCCCAAGCCTCTTTGGAGCAAGAATAGCTGGTAGACTGCTCATGTAGAGTGCGAAGGAGTTTTAGTGAGAACAAAGTACGAGGCGTTCCTGGGCTCGATGGGAAGAATCCGGACGATATGAGACGGCTTGCTGAAGTTGTGCAGTGGCAATATGGAATGTCTCTGCAAGTATAGGTCTCCGTGGTGATGTGCCTAACTTTGACGACATCTCGAGAAATGCATTCGCAGGCCCTCTCCGACCTGCTGTATATAGCCTCTGACAAAATCATTTCCACATCTCGCCAGTTTTGTGGAAGCTTCGTCCTCTCACAGAGCTGTGACCTCCACTGACTGATCGTAGTGGCGATAATCACGTCAACCCAATGTATACCATCGTTTCGAACATACGGTTCATCATCTGGCTGGTTACCAAGCTGCTCTTGCTCGTAGTCTAGCTGAATGGGCAGAAAACGGTTTTTGTCTCCTCCGCTGAGGCCATTTCTTCCACATCAAATCAGATTTGGAACATGAAGTCGGATCCTCCTCTCTACTTCCCATATATTCATCGTCCGCGCCTTTGAGCCACCATATCTGCCCAATGCAACCATCTCAAAAACAACTGTTTTGCGCTTTCTAGCCAGTAACTCTGATTATGAGAACGTCAAGGGTATGGTGATTAGGCATAGATCGGCAAAAGTGTAACCTGCAATAACAGATGCAATGTGTAAATGAAATGGTGCGGTAGGTGTCGATATGGTCGGGTGAATATGGCACTGAGGTGTCCAGGTGGTGAACGTGAGATGGAAGTTAGCCTGTGCATGAGGCTCTGCGGGACCCTAAACTGAAGCCCTACAGACACCAATGGGCTATTTCACCCTGTAGTCTTTACGTATTTACTTGCAAGTAACTATAGTTCAATCTTTCTTGGTTGAGGCTGAACATAGTTCAACGCATGTAGTATGATGGATTTCGTACTTGATTATACTCAACTATACCAATGAGTATAGGTTGATACCAATTGACATCTCAGAGTCCACAGTAATGTGACTAAATTTCGAGTATACGATAATAGTTGCGAGTATGAAGCAGTACTGCATTGTAGTTAACAATTGTTGCATGTCCAGTTATTATCACTCGTTGATTTGGATAGCAAGCAGTACCATTCAATTCAATATAAGTAAGTAAGCAACATCAATTAGAATGGTTGCGCTTTATTGTAATGTGGTGGTAGTTTACCTAATATAAACTTTCTTCTATGACATCTTCTCTGCATGAATATCATAAACGGACCAGCTTCAACGCCTTCGGTTCACCTTTCACGGCATTGTATGTGATTTTGACCTTGCCCATCGGAGTAGAGACAATGGTGTCGGAGATTCTCTCCTGAGGACAACCCAACTCGACACTCCAATACTCGGGTGCACGCCATTTGAGCTTCCAAGCAGTTAGAATGCTCTGCAGCCTGTGACGGGGAAGCTTCTGGAATTGCTCCATACCATTCAGGGTCTTCACATCTGGACATTGCGGTGTGAATCAGTGTAATTTCAGCGACGTCATTATGGGCTACTTACTGATGATTGAAAGAATTGCAGAAGAAACTAACGTCCTAAGTTTATCTCTGCCTGCTATTCCTTTAAACGGCTTAGGTACCGAGAGCAGTTTGCATGCTTGCTGGTGTACATCCAAGCCGTCGCACAGAGTCTTAAACTCTTCAAGTCTTCTTCAGCTGTAGAGGATGAGATTATAGTAGGCTGCTTTATAGCTGGCACTGTTCATAGCTCGTGCAGGAATCTTGGTCGGTATAACAAACAGGACTGTATGTACACTGTGGTTCTTGTGGTATGCCTCCTGCTTTGTCAGTACTGTATATCTTCATATTTGAGTATCAAGAGACTTGTTGTTTCTCGCAAAAGTTTCACTCTCTTTGTTTGCGCTCTGTTGAGGCACTTCAAAGTGCCTACCTGGCCCTCTTCATTGATCTCGTTTACTTTCTCGTCGTAGTACTCCCTCTTCTCCTCATACACATTCGCAAGCAGCTTTGCGTACTCTCCTGTGAACCCAATCTGCCACTTATACTCAGACCCTGCCTTGGGCCTGCGTAGATCGGCGGAAACTGATTCTTTTTCCTCGCTCATTGGAAGGTTCCATGCGCTCATCTTGGTACAGTGCAAGCGAAAAACTTTAGAAGTGGTCGCAGCCCTCGCACGGTTGAGGATTTGCATGGTGGTATCCTTGGTCGTCGTTCTTGCGAGATCTTGTGCAATCGCAAGTACTTTGTCGGCAAAGTCCTCGATGTGAAAATCATCTTGATCTCCAGCAAGACCAGATGTTTCGTTTACATCCGAGTCTACTTCATCGTTCACTTTCTGTACGAATCGGTCATAGTAGACACCCGTAGAGAACAGAAAGTCGAACTTGTGAACTCATTGTGGCTCTCGCTCTTCTCTTCATAGGTTTTTTCTTTGTCCGTTGCCAAGGCACTGGCGGCTCACTCTCTTCTTTATCTTCTTCATACCCATCTTCCTCAGCTTCTTCTCTGCCATGCTCTTCATCATCCGCACACTATACCTGTCAGTATGAATGGATACAACGAAGTACTGAGGGGTTTACCCCACGACCTCCTGGTCGCAACCTTCCGAGGCTCCTTTGCTCTCATGTTCCAGGGCTCCGACTGAGTTCCACTCTGGGGGTCAGTCTCAGCTCTAACCAGGCGTCTTCCCTGGTTGCCGTTGATTTCCAAGTCGTGACGAGTTTCCATACCGTGATGTAGGTACCCACTCTCATCATCATCATCATCATCATCATCATCACCATCATCATCATCATTGGCGCCATCGCTATCGCCGTCATTGTAGTCGCCACTTGACGAAAACATCAAGCTGCCTGTGCCAAATGAATGGAATGATGGATCCTTCTATAGAACCATGTAAGAATAGGTAGAGATACATTGTGTAATGTCAAACCTGAGATTTCTTTGCAAGTATGTTGTTCGAGTTCCTTGGAGACTCCTCCAAATCACTGTCACCATCATCACCATCAGGAAAGCATTGTTGGCGAGCATTGATCGTAAGATACTCCTGATCAACGGGGTCAGGACTGTAGGTAAGCTGCACTTGCTGATGCAGCCAATGACGGGCGTCGACAGAGGGCAGATGGCAGGTTTTCGTGGTGGGGTGCATAGTGTTGAGCTGGAAGTAGATGTAGATGAGCGTTGAGAGTTGAAGTGATTGTGGGAGGGTGTATAGAGGGGAAACTGCACTGGGTTCACAATTAGGGCAAAGTCCAGCATATGATGTCATTCGCCATGCTGGCATGTAGAACTGTACTTGCAAAACGTATTGACGAGGATGATTGCACGGAATACTACCAGATCATCAACCTGGTTGAAAAGTTGAAAACCCAAGGTATATCAATCTCTTGTAATATTGTTATCGAGATATACAGTACAGTCAAATATTGACAAGTACTTGTTAGAAGTTTACATTACAGGCTTACTTGGAGGGCACTTTGCACATCATATTGTCATAAGTTAACTGGAACGAAAATACTGGCGGGTACAGAGCTAAACAGTCAGGTATTCCAGAATACCTGTATATAAGTCCAACTGAAATCAGGCGAAAACTCTCTGAGGCCGCTGGCGCAAGAAAACCTGGTATCAATAAGTACAGAGCCATACATTGAAGTACTAAATGATACTGGTGCTCCTGGCAAACTCAAATTGAGCCAAAGATTTCTTTAAAGGTGGAGGTTCAGAAATCAAGGAGTATCTATAGGTACATAGCTATACAAAGCAGCATTTTCCAATACCATAGCGCTATTCAAACTCCAACCAAGCCAAAGACATCTTTAAAGGCGCTGGACAGAGAAATGCCGGTATTTATAAGTACAATGCTATACAGAGCAGTATGTGAAGATACCATAAAACTAATTAAGCCGAACTGAGCAAAGGATTTCTTTGAAGGCAGAGAGTCCAAAAGTGGAGGTATCAGTGCATATAGCGCCATATAGAGCAGTATTGGGAAATTCAATGCCATCAGTCTAACTTCAACCAAGCCATGGATTTCTTCAAAAGCAGTTGATTGAGAAAGGGACTGGTACTCATAAGTATGGCGCAATACGGCGCAGTATTGAAAATAGCCTGACTTTCATCATTGTTCAACTGAGCTAAAAGTTTCTTTCAAGGCTTTTGCAGTAGGGACGATTCCGGTATCATTGGGTACTGGTTTGCATTGAGTGGTATAATCGTGTATTTCGAAGCACAATGGCAGGAGAATGATGATGGTTTAAAATCGTGACACATACTGACCCATACCGTGCTATATGGATGAGTATTCAATAATACTCGGATTATAAGCTCTGTCAGAGCAGTATTTAGAATGATTGAATTCTGAAGGCACCACAGGTAGTGCTGAAAACCAGAAACAAATATGGCCCAATACAGGTCAGTAATGACAAATATTTGAAATTACTGACAGAACAAGAGGTAAATCACGAGAGTTCTAACATGGGCGCAGATGTAATCTTTGCTGTCAAACAAGAAAATCATAGCCGAAGAATACCGACACATACTGAGGAGTATGGCTTACTATTGAACGGTCGCAGTCTCTGCGCGAAGTCAGTCATAACAAATTTATTACTACCTACCGAGTGGGCAGCTGCCCGCAACTTTTAGACCATGTTCTATCGAGGCATTTACCAATGCCAAGGACCATATGAGGTCATAAAATTGCCTACCATAGGTGGTTCAATTACTGATTCACAACCGTAGATAAATTTTGGACTCGAAAATTGTTGACACGTGTGCCCTGCGGTGGGCGTGGAAAGCTCATCAATTGTCTAAATCTAAGTCTAAGGGAAAGGAAGGCTAAGAAGACAAGCTGTCTACAATACTATACTGGATATAACAACCCACGTAACAGCCAAGCTATCACATAATGCCCATCGATGATCTTAGGCAAAGCCCAGCATTTCCATCAACAAAAATGACTACCACGTCACCACATATACTAATTCGAGCTTCCACGCCTCCTGACATTCTATCCGTCTGCACAACTACCTCCAAGCTTGAGGCATATATCGGGGTGGGGGAGCAGCATTCAAAGTACATATCCTGGTCACCCGTATTGACTGCTACTGCTAAAGTCTTATGCGGCTCATCATTTGTAGTTTGCATATACTACCATAGAAAAATAAACCTAATCGCGGGACATGGCGAGCTACAAACTCCGCGTGGTTTAAACTGTTGCTCCCCTTATCACTTGCACTTCTTCCATGCAAATCCAACTCGCCTCTTGCCGGTCGCTTTGAAGAATCTTATCATAATCGACATACCGCATCTGGTTCTGCAATCCTGATGGTGGCGTTGCTCCTGGCATGACATGGTGAAACACCCCAGTACTGCTTAAAGACTGAGATACCGAATCGGCGATTATGCTGGACACGATTTTGCTAAAGACTTAAAGTGGTAGGTGATGTAGTATTTTTTGTGTAAGGCACACTAAACTTAAACTTTAAATGCCTCGGATTGCGGCGTTCCTGGAACTAAAAAGCGCTCATGCGCAATCCTACCGTTCGGTATTGGAGTGGTGTGCGGGAGATAGGCCACAGTGGCACCAAAAAGGCGAAGGTGCATTGCATCATGCATGATCATTATTGGATGGCTTGGCGCATCGCCCCACTCCTATCAACACGGGTTGGGCCGCAGCTACTGTTTCGAGCTGTTGGCATTATGCAAATCATATCTCTCTGAGCTTGGCACTACTATGTAGGTTGTGTCGGGGACTACTTGCAGGGTCCAGAACGCCAGGTACCCTTACATGCCTGTCAAACATGAAAAAGAAAAGAAACAAATATGAGAGCCAAGAGTACTATCGAGAAAAATAATCCGTCGCTTGTCCTGTACGAACTAGCATATTCAAATGAGGTCATTAGTTTAGATCGCATACTGTTAGAACTCAGAGCTTAACACAGATAAACTGGTGTAGCTCCGTTCAATACGATATCTGTGGTTGTATTACAACGTCACTAGGTAGTTTGGCAACGACTGTCGGGGCCGCTCGGTAGGCCAATCGGTACGTGTCCACTCTGACATCGGGTGACATGCATAGTTAATGGCAAGCTGACCTTCGTTTGAATTGAGGGAGGTTCGCGTCCCCGGTTGCTGTATTAGAAGGCAGGAGCGTCTGTAGAGGCCACTTTCGTATACGGTATGCTACCTGGTCTATACACCTCCTGCCATATCTGGGCGCATTTGTAATTGTATGTGCAATCGCAATTGCTTTTGGTTGCCTATAACTCATGTACCCGGCCTCTTATCATCGTGATGTCTTTGCTGGCAGGTGCACATGTCTTCTCGGGCTTCTCCTACCAATGGGTACACTTGTGATTTCTGATTTCGCTTGTTGCTGGGTACACTCGTTGTTAATAGCATCCATACACTCATGTATGCTTATAGTTGCTCATGCGCTTGATGTTTTAGATTCTGGCTTCGCCCTGTCGCTACTCTTTCTGGTGGATGTAGCCTTGAAACAACATTACACTATCTTACAAAATAGTGTTAGATAGTATTCTAGTCATCTCATTTACATAATACATCATCATTCATTTCACTTGTGCTTTCCTCTCGTTATTCTCGGATGAGCTTGTAGTTCCTAAATTTACTACAGCCAGATGCACTTGTCGAGTTTCGCGGTAGTAATAATCATTTAGTGCTTCGTTTCTGGCCTGTCGCTTCCCGTTCGACTACCGTTGCGGTACGGTTACACCTTCACTTGAGAGCTGGTACTTTATCGATCACTACGTATCCTTACTTCGATCCTGGGTGGTTTCCGATTACGCCATCATAACTGTGTAGCTCCAGGAAGTCGCCTGATAACCCAAATCACATTAATATACGCGGATGTCGCTGTTTCTTGTCACTGTCCCAAAGATGACGGCACGAAATTATACTTTGTGATATAATGACCCTTAGCTATCATGACATATAAACAGTCCTTTCCCTAAAAGTTGAGTGGGGGAATCTTCCCCATCTACCCGCCCCAACCGGAGGGGTAAGGGACTGTTATAGTCTAGATAGAGTAAATACAACATAATTAAATCAAAAATCAAAACAGTCCTTTCATATATGTCATGTTTATTGACATCCATTGTTTTCGAAGTTTCATTCCAGCATAAATTTCAAATTCCACCCATAAAAAGAAGAAAATTAAGTGCAGAGCGATACTAAGTAGAACACCACAGTTTATCCATTAAGACGAAATGACATACAATGAATGCTTCACACCATGACAAAAACACAATACAGTAACATTTAATCGAGACACCAAAACAGAAAAGCAAACAAAATATCCAAAGACTGGTCAGGAGTGTTAGCGTCGATCAACACTGGGGTCACAGGCTTACCAAATAACCCCTAATCATCACACTCAGTTTTTAACATTCTTCCAGCCGACACGTGATTGAGGTCGGCCTGCATTCGGGTTCATCTTTGTTGTCATCATCAGGTCGTATTGGGACTTGTTCGATGCCACGGTATCGGATTCAATTCGTACGAGCTTTGGCAATGCAAACGGTTTTGCCGTTACGTCGTTCTGACCCTCGTCTTCTATTCCCTCACCAGTGACGCTGCTTATACGATCTTCAGCCACATTTTTGATAAACGGTGCCCCCTGATTTCTATCTTCTCTTGTCCCATCAGTGACGCCGCACTCACGATCTTCATCCACTACTTTGACCACTTTGATAAACGGTGTCGGCGATATCCGTCCTGACCATCTCTTTCGTCCGTTCAACAGCTCGTCCAAACACCGGTACAGTTGAGTAGCTTGAAGCCCGATCGTGTGAAGGTTGAGACGCGCCAGAGGTCCCAAGTTATCTGTCCTTGCCAGTGGTTGAACAATGTGCAGGCGCATCACAACCAGAATCCATATAACGACGCACACTATCGGAGTGACAACAAGGACTTTGACTGACAACGCTGCGACTTCGCTGCTCTCTAGGATGATATCAGCGTTCTCGTCCGGGACAACACCGTTTACCGCAGCGATATTGTGAAGTCCTTTGGGGTCGAGGGTTGAATAAACAAGGAATAGGTTTCTAGCAACCTCTCGGGAATAGAGGAACGTGACAGAAATTAACTTTGTAAAATCTTCCTCTAGGGACGCTTTGCCAGCTGTGAATGATTTGCTGGGGGCATGGTAGTAAAGCGACGAAGCAAGGTTGTTGAGGCCAAGATTTAGCGTGAGTTGGGATATCGGTGGTATCCCGAATTCAAATGGAAATACTTCGTCTCGCAGAAGCTTTGAGAGCTTCAAACCGCGGAGATCCTTCAGATCATCGACATGGTAGACAGTTTGTCCTCTCAAAGTATAAGTATCGTGCTGCACGCATCTTAGTCCAGGCCTACCACGTTTGACACGCCACTTGCGACCGTACTTCGTTTCGTTGGAATCGTGATCTAGTTCAGTCGAATACCACGGATCGTCCAGATTTTCGCTGGTTGTGAATCGGAAGGATGTGTGCGGTGTTAGTCCAAACATAAACCCGTTCTCTTTTATCGAAGATACGTTGAGTGGAAAGCCCGGGCGAACCTGTTCGGGGTTGTTCCTTACACTGAGATATGGCGGCATCTCTTCTTCGGATTTTGTCAAAAATTTGTCCTCGAAACGCGACCAGCTAGGCCAATAATTCCAAATTTCCTCATCGTCTGTCGGGTTGTAGATACTATAGTCAGTCTTGCAAAAGCCGTTAACATTATACTTCAGCTCAGGAGCATCCTGAAGGCCCATCTCATATCCGGAGATCTCATAACTGTAGTTGTATTGTACCATCGGTCTACCATTGTCTGCTGGAAGATCTTCACGATTCACGTGTACCCTATTCTTCAGATTCCTGCGGGAGGTCTCATATCTTCCCAGCGCCTGAAATCCGGCGGATCCTCGGATCGGTTTGACCTCATCTAGGAGGTCGCTTCCAGTATCATCGGCAATGCGGAAATTCGGATAAAACAGCACTGCCGCATTCGCTCTAGTAGCATGTCTCTCAATCAGCTGCCGACCGGACACGAGAAACTGTGCACCCAGGCTTGCTCCAATTAGGGAACCAGCTATAGCCAACAGCATAAGTGCACATCGAAATGTAGGCCAATCGACCATCCTGCCAGTCGGTTGTATTGACCTTATGTTGAAAAGAGCACGACGACAGTAATGGAACATGAGGATAGCAGCTGTCGTAGGATTGTTCGCATTGTAGAAGGCCACCAACATGATGATTCGGTTACCCGAGTTTTCGAGCGGAAAGAAGGCAAGAACCAGGTCGACCACGAGCCGAGTAATGCCGGCAAATATGAGGGCGACGATGATCGTGTAGGCCACTATCCAGTAGCTGGCTTCGTCAGAGGTGACAGCGATGACCTTGACGATTGTGTTGTCGCTCTTGGGTAGGTCAAACCAACGGTACCGATTGAGGACGAAGGTATCAGGAACGGGTCGGTCGTAAAAATCCATGCCGGGAGTCGAAACGATAGGTTTTGAAGTTAAATGGCAAAGCAGGAGCGATATAATAGCTGCTTCCGAGTTGATGTCTAACTTTTTGTTATTTTGGGCCCAAGCCAGTATTCCTAGCGTCATGAGGGGTACTTACCAACAGCTTCGAAGTTATTGTCAGACTATGTCTTCCGCACGATTTCTGCGGTGGGATTTTCTAATAACAGCGAGGTATTCTCTTATAGCAGATAATTAATTTTCCACACTCGATGTCTGGTGGTGTCTCTCAGCATTCATTCTTAACTATTAATGAGCAGGGATGATGGTTCTACAGCAATTGCATATCCTTTCAGGCAACGGAATCTCTCACCAGCGAATAAATGGCAAAGTACTGGTATGACCCGAATAAAGCAGCTGGACAACGTTTGCACGTGAAACAATGTAAAGTTAAGTGGCTCTAGTAATCCTATCTATAGTTTACCTTAGGTATCTTGCAGTTTCGTTTAGTAGAACGCTAAAATCCACACCATATTGTCTTTTCTTTTGTTGCCACCGACGTTGTTGATCGATCATAAAGCCTAGAAGCACAACTCCTGAAGCTAGGCAGAAGTGTAACTGTGGAATGATCTTCTCTTACTTGCTGGAGCTTACGAGGACAAATACCAGGACTATGTACATTACAGGAGTCTGGAACTTTGATATGTGACGTAGTCAAAATCTCTGATATATCATAGAGTAAAAAACATGCGATTATGATATTCGCATATGACAAACGGCCTAGCAAGTCAAAGGCTGCAACTATCGGTTGGTTGGGTCTTTTTTCGGTCTAACAGGCCAGAAGCCACGATACATTTATCAGGCTTAGTGGTACTGGGGCTCTAGAAACAACAGTACGTGCACCTCCACAGTACTACTTCAGTCAAGACTATAGGGATTTACGTTATGCTATTCTTTCCAGTGCCCGGAATTGAGTCGACTAACCCAACACTTTTCACCAGTGTGGGGAGTAGAGTGGTCCTGCCACCTCCACATTTCATTTTTCTTGCCATAGATCTTGGATATTAGGCAGCAGTAAGTTGTCGGAGCGTTACAGTTGCATTAGCGGAGGCTCTATATAGGGGGGGCATGTACTGAATTCAAGTTACAAGTGCAGTTTGTATGATAAATAATGGGTTCGTAACATGCCTAGAAATAAAGATGACGTATCCTGTTTCTAACGGCACTCTTTTTCGCGATTTCCCCACCTATGTAGATAATTGTGATCTCAGTGATCCGCAGCAGCCATATTGTCATTAGCTACAAGAAGCGCACAAAAATATGCCCAACTGCGCCCTGCAGAGCTATTGCCTGCCAAGATCTAAGTGCTAAACGAAAATTAACTTTGGGGAGTGGGACTACTCCAATCCTGATTCACCCCTGGTGAATACTGCTGTCCTCAAATCAATGTTTCTATACTATGTACCCTGCACGCACGAGTGCGCGCTTTTGACCGCTCAAGTTAACTAACGAATGTCAGAAGCCAAAACATATCTGCAGAAGATCATGACAAGAGAGTGAGCGCATGACACTGGATCGGGTGAATGCGAAGGTACAGCTTCAGGCCTCAGTACAGCACTGTTGGCGGAGGGTTTGAAGAAGCATTATGGCAAATTAGGAGGGCACACGTGAACCAAATTTGCCTGGCTCATCAACTGGCCAATGCTAGCTAAGAACGAGCGAGGGTCGGAAATTCTGGAAACGAGATCAAAATAAATACCGTTTCAAATACGTTTATCACATCTAGGCCCGTGAACTTTAATTCCGTATCTGTTACTTTAAGTCATAGAGAAAGTATATGATGTATTACGCAATGAATTATCTGGCAAAGTGCTGCTTCGAAGTTCGAAAGCGCAACGCTGTATCAATATCGAATTTAACAGTAGCCTGTCACAGTGTGCCCTATAGTACGAATAAATGGTGCTTTTTCAACCATACTGAGGCAGTATAAGCCGAATCCTCACTTATCACTCAACGTCCGGGATGAAAAAGACTTACTGTGTTTCCCAGAGCCTCTGTTTAACCGTGTGTTCTCTGAGTCAGTACTCCAAAGGCTTCCTATACGTACATGACATGGGGCGATAAAACTTTCAACACTAGAAGTCAATCGCTTGTAATGAATAGTCGTCATAATTGAATGCCTAACTGAAGCTTTCCGCACCCTACAGTATGCATTGCTTACTTACGAGTGAATGCGATTTAGATTCCAAGACGTCTATAAATACACCTTCAACCTACACTTCCAGCGGGGGTGTTTATATCCCTCGTGAAGTGTAACTTAGTATACCTTGCTGTGACCTAGCGGAGATACCCGGTACCCATGAACGTTGTGTTCCGCGAATTATTTTCATAATTTTACATCCGCGAGAGAGAAAAGCTGTAGCGAGACGTACCTGGGATAGGATATAATACGTGAACTCCGTATCCTATTTCCCTGCGTTATGGTGTACATCGGGTAGGTGCTGCCTGAAAATGCTGCTAATATTTGGCTTTATTTCAGAAAACAAATGTCGATGCGGAAATAAGCGAGGGAACTCGGAATTAGAATTGCATATCATATTTGCTTTTTGATCCTTTTTTTTTGATGCATGCATGCAGCTTACACGGTACACTGCAGTTTTGATTTATCTTAATTTTTCTCACCTAGATCACGATCCTGCATATCCAGAAACCAAACGGATAAAATAGCTTCTGCAGCCGTACTCTGTATCATACCACAATAGTAACGAGCTGGAGCAGATATGCAAATATCTTGGCGCGGAACGCTGGACTGCAGCGCACATTCATGCTACGGAATCTAGGCATGTGTGGTCACGTCAGAGGTACAGTATATTCGCCTACGAAATTAAATGTAAAGAAGACTGATCATTACTGAAATAGTTATTCGTCTTCTACTGACCGCAGTCGCTATATTTTTAAGATATCAGAAATTGAAATAGTACTTGCACACAGAGACCCTTGATCAGATTTCGAATGGCTAGGGTTAGCGCAACTATTAGAAGGCATCACATAAAATGGGATAGGGTTTCTTTTCTTTAGTTAACTTGAAATTCTAAGGATAACAGAACCAAAAATTGCAAGTGACGAAACATTTCACACAAGTAGATAAATTCTCAACCATCACCATTCGGGTCGTGTCTCACGGGTTTACCTTCTGGTTCAAAATGTTTGCATATCGCACATCAGCCTCAGTTTGTCTTGTAGTCGTGTAGCAAGCTGATCTTTGACCACTGAAAGAGAACGACCGGATAGGTTCGCCTGCGCATTCGCCAAGAAAAACTAATTATGGCAGAGGCAACGGTATTCCCAGCCCTCAGATGTCCCAAGATATCATGGGACCGATACGTACTTAAGTACATAGCTTTCCCCGAGGTATTCTTGACATCCTCTATTACTACTATCATCTAATAACTATCCTCTACTTCGGTTAATACAATGAATCCCAAAGGCATTCTTTTACTCTCTTTCCTCGCACTTGTCCAAGCACATGATGTAATTAGCCGTTGCCGCGAAGTAGGCTTCCATGCCTTCGCCGACCAACTTGAGCTCCATACTGAACTCGTTAATCGCATCAACAAGCGCGGGGACACGGCAATCTGGGCAGTTCCCGATGAGGAGGTCTGGGCTACCTTCGGGAACAACACCAAGATTCGGAAACGACAAAGCGCTTCTACATTTTCCGGCCAGGCAACCGCCAAGGAACCCCCACCAAACCAAAAGCGGAATCTGATCGATGCGACCTACGGAGAGACTCTATACACATATCTCGAAGCCCCAGCGTTTGTGAACCTTGGCAAAGGACAGCCGAGTCGCCTGGTTAGCAAGTATGCAGGAAGCTCCAGCTCGTTGGAAGAGGCAACTTTTCAGATTTCAAGCGGCCTGGGAAAGGTGACGAGTCAGACATGTGGGCCGTTTTCATTTGATAAAGGCGTAATTTTTGGAGTTACCGGGTAAGTAACTATAGTTGAGGGTGAGAGAATGAATGGAACTGAGCTGACTGAGATAGCTTTTTCACACTTCCATCCGCGTTCTCGACGTCGATCCAGAAAGATGGAAGAGCGGACAACTTTTATTCGGCCGTTGTCAACGCCAAGCTCCAGGACTTCTTCGACTCCACCCCCGCATGCACGGTATTCGCTCCAGTTGATTCTAAGCACCAAAAGCGTAAGCTGGATGTGAAGAAACATATTATCTGTGGCTTCCTGGGACACAGCCCTGATCTGTACCCGGGGACGACATACAAGAGTCTCGCCGGAACGCCGATCAAAGTTACATATGGCAATGATGGACATAAACGGGTCAATGGATTGGCCTTTGTGAAGACTGATATTATCACGAAGAATGGGGTGCTTCATTTGATTGAAAAGGTATTTTAACCTACATTCATTCGTTGCTAGAGAATGCTGACAGATAGAAGCCATTTTAAGTTGCCGATATCTGAGGGGTAGGACGGAAGGGATGATGTTGTTCTAATGGTGAATGTTATAATGAAGGCTTGCGATAAATTAAATTGAATAATTATCTATTGGATCTCAGCTTCGAAGTTTGTGTGAAATGGTTAATCACTACAAATCAGGTGAACAAGAACCAGAGTAAATATAGAAGTTGAGATCTCAGCATTGTACAGGGGGCGTCCTACTACTTTTGGTATTGGTCAACGTCCGACGGGCACTTTACCGCACAGGTTCTGCAGTCAGCAGCGGGTGATTATGGTTGCACAAAACGAACGCCCTTTACCCCGCTAGTCTTTACCGACCATGGCCACACACTGGCTTGCAATGCTGGATGAATATCCATCACAACCCTGAAACATTCTTCCGAGTAGATACAGTACAGGCAGATGAGGTTAAAATAATTCCTAGACAGTATTGAATTTCGTATTAGTATGAAGGTAAAATGGTATCTATGATATATGTACAAAAGTAAGTTGCCGTTTAGGTGTGGCAAGAGTGGAAACGAATGGCAAGGGGTGGTGCCGACCAGGAATCACAATTGTCCGTTACATCCGTTCAAGGCCATGCCAGAGACTTGATTAAAGTTTTCGTGGCTCAAGGTTTAGGACAGGATAGACTAGGACTTTTCATGATAAGACTCCACGACTGAGGGCCCTAGAGTGCATTAATTTGCTCCCACAGAAATTGAGATTCAGATTAATGAAGGTAAAAATCACCGGATTCGGTATAAGTTCATCTCGGCTGAAAATTTGCTCTGGAGTTCGGTGTCCCGGAACTCTCATTCCCGAGTCAGATCTAGTAGATCCGACCGTGGTTACGACTACGGCCATCTGTACCAGGTCTAGACCTGTAATTTTCTGCCCGAGACTGACCAGCCCCTCCATACCAGCGAAGGAGAGTAAGAGTAAGAGAGTACTGAGTAGAAAAATGTTAGCGAAGAGGAAGAGGGCACTTTGAGGAAGAGGACAACGAGGTGGAAGGTGACGATAAAGTGGAAGAGGATAATGAACAACAGCGAAAAAGGAGGAAGACACTTCTTCAAATGATATGGATTTCGAGTGCGGTCATCACGTGGCGTTGGGTTAGGGTTGAGCCGCGGAGCCGCCCCTTCGGTAAAAAAGGATCCTAAACTCCAAAACCCATGAAATCCAGCCAGCTCTCTGACGGTTCACATTACGTCCAGCCAGCCGAGAGCCAGCCCATCAAAATTGCGTCCAGCCAGCGCAGAGTTAGCCCATCCAGATTACGTCCAGCCAGCCAAGAGCCTGCCCGTACAGCCAGCCAGGAGCTAGCCCGTCCACATTGCGTCCAGCCAGCTGAGAGCCAGCCTGTGCAGATCACATCCAGCAAGCCAAGAACCATCTCAGAGTGAGTATGTCAAGGTTGTCTAGATCGTCTCCAGCCAGCCAAAAGTCAGCCCATCCAAATCATATTCAGTTGACCAAGAGTCAGCTCATCCAGATCATCTCAAGCTGGCCAAGAGCCAGCCTATCTTGACCATGTCCAGCCAGCAGAGAGCTAGCCCGTCCAAATCGTATCCAGCGAGCTGAAAGTTAGCCCATCTTAACTGTCTCTAGTCTGCAGATGGCCAGCCTATCCAGAGCACGTCCACCCGGCTCGATTGTCGCCAGCAATTCGAGAATCAGCCCGTCTAGATCACGTCTAGCCAGCCGAACCCATCCAAATTGTATCCAGCCAGTGGAGAGCAAGCTCGTCTCGATCTGCTCCAGACATTCGAGAGCCATCCTGTCCAGATCGCATCCAACTACCAGAGGGTCAGCCCATCCAGATCGCATCCAGCCAACGCGTCTAGATCGTTTCCAGCAAGTTGAGAGCCAGCCCCCCGAGATTGTTTCTAGCCAGCTTGGATTCCATACCAATAGCAGTTGTGAGAGCCACACTCAAGCAAACCGCCACGGTTGACTAATCATGACCGAAAAAGACTATCTGCGAACCAATGAGCATTCTGTAATTTGCCACAGTAAGATGGTACGTACCACCGTCAACCAATGAGAATGCTTCGAGCAGACAAACTAAGTGTATATCTATTAGACAAGGTACGGTGGCGGCTTCGCTGCCCTTTGGAGGCGCCCAGATAGATCACCAGCCCAGCCAACCCAGAGTTGTCATTTTTAGCATCTCCTATGCTTCCAGATGTACATGGCTCTAACATACTGCTAGAATTCAAATTTGATTGATCATCTCTGGGCCAGCTCCCAGTGATCTAAGTCTGTGTGAGTCTCTATTGTTTCTGTGGCTGGAACAAGCATATTGGCAACTGGGAAGATGTCTTCCACTGGGTAACTCCAATCAATTCAAGTTCATTTAAGTCCATGAGTTTTGCTCTGATCACAAAGTGTTCTATACATGAACTATGCATAAACAGATCCTCTTTCACTTCCTGGTCTCCAATTTACTATATCACTAATATCAGTAGTGCAGCTGTAAAAAAATGCTCTAATATGCTGTTGATTCACAATTTCTGACTCAATATAAGAGATATCATAAATCTAAGACTGGGAGGTGAAAGAGGACATAGTGCACATTTTGTGTGTAGGACAGTTTGTAATCAGAGCAAAACATTCATTGGAATTAAAAGGGCAGGTCATTTGCAGTTCCAGAGTCAAAAGACTGCCCATCGGCTTGAATGGCATGAGGCTTGTAACTGATCTCCATCGGAGTTGATCGCTTCCAACAGTCGGTCATAGCAAAGCAGTCGAGCACCTGGTGGATAAATGTGATGTGGTCGATGGCAACTGACCGCTTGCTGCGATCTCGAGTAAGTAACATGCTGACATATTGGAAGGTATCGGGTACTGGTACATGACGCCGGCCATGAATCCGGTCATGCAGTCGAGATGCAATGGAGGTGACGGGGGTTGATTTGCTGGTAACCATCATATCGTCAACGTAGACTAGGATTAAGACGCCATTTGATTTGCCGAGATTGCCACCAAAGAAGAGACTGGTAGCTGTAATGGAGGCTTGAAAGGCGAGATCGTCAACTATTAAGTCAAAAAGTTCTTTATTGGACTCCTGATTCGCCTGCTTGATGCCGTACAAAGTCTTATTCAGCTTGACGAGGGGTCTGGTACGGCCATATGGATCGGGCCATTCGCCATCCGGGAAGGGCATATAGAGAGTCCCATGCAGAGGGCAGCTCAGGAAAGCTGTAAGAATGTCGAGTACGGCGATCTCTAGGTCGTGCTTGGCTGCAAGGCGGAGGGCAAGCCAAATCGAGTGGAAAGGCACGTACGCCCGCGCGTTCCTAATATGAGAATTGGATAGAATACGGTTGCAAACGTGGACTCGAGTGATCTTAAAGGTAAGTTGAATAGTAAGGATTTCGGTACAGATCTAAGTGCCGTAGCCGCGACTACATAAATTAGTCCTTACCCGGCCTTGGTCATGTGTCGCCGTTACATCGAGAGCGAATCAATGACTGGAGAGGTGATGTCAGGATAGTCACCCGGCTTTTGGAGATCGCCGCGGCAAACACGACAAATCTTCCATTTGTCAATTCTCTCATTCGCCGTTAGCATTCTTCCCATAACCCAGCGGCTTTCTATCATACTTGCACCTTCAGGCACTTTCACAGTCGAGGTAAAAACCTCATGACTTTAACCGAGGCCACTTCCTGGCTGATGGCCTCCGTCTACTGCTCAGCATCTTCTGCATTCACTGCCGCGCAGTATGTCTCTGGGCCTTGTTCAAACATCATGGCTATGCTGATATTGGATGCAATTCTTCTACTCCTTCTAAGCTTTGAAGTCTCCGGAGGCGGCGTGAGACCATTAACGTAGGTTACCTGCCATGCAACGACACAGGGTGTTGCAACACCCCCGACGACACCCCATCTGAGGGGTAAAAGCCGGGCAGCAACCACAACCACAACCTCCACCCACAACTACAATGCCTAGAGTCAAAGCAAGGAAGGTACAGATGAAGGAGGACACCATGCAGGAGGCTATGAGGGACTACAGGGGTGGCAAATTTCCAAGCATCAGAAAAGCGGCAGCACACCACAAGATGGACTTCACCGCCCTTTCCAGAAAGCTAAGAGGCGCAAAGCAGGCCCCCCAAGCACACCCCGAGAGTACCCTCCTGACGTTGGAGCAGGAGGAGGCCATTGTGCAGCTGTGTCTGCTGTTTGATAGCTGGGGCCTACCTCTATAGCTTGCTTAAGTTAGGACTCTTGCCTGCCATATGCAGGACCCAGAAAAGCGAAAACAGCCAGGCAAGCATTGGATTCCATGCTTCCTGAACTGACATCCTATCGTCGGATGAAAGATAGCTAGCCGCAACGACTGGCAGAGGGCCCAGGCTGATGATTAGAAGGTGCTGGTGGAATTTTTCCAACTTGTAAATACCCCCTCCAAAAAATGCGGCATCCCCCTTATTAACTTCCTCTAAGCTGAAGAGAGCTCTAGATGAGCATGGGATTGAGGCCCACAACATATGGAACATCGATGAGAATGGTTTCCTGCAGGGGAGGGCACTAAAGGCCCATGTCTTCTGTACAAGAGTGCCGCGGAATCTAAGATTGGTGCAGAATGGGGAGTGGAAATGTGTCACTCTTTGGAAGCTGTCTCTGCTGCAGGAGTCCTGCTACATTCCCTCATCATTGACAAAGGGGTGGCACCCTGGATGGGCTCGCATGCCTATCTCACAGAGGATGAGCTTGCCTATTTGCATACTCAGTAAACGGGTGGACTGACAATGAATTGAGGGTGGAGTATGTGGTTCAGGTCATTGAACTGCAGACAGTAGCAGTGTAAGATCCCTGCCACATGCTTGAGAGGAAGCTCACACTGTTAGTGCAAATGGGGCTACACGTCTCCTTATATTGGATAGCCATATTTCTCATCTTAACATTGATGTTGAAATAGTGATGCTAGAGAAGCTTGATTGTATTCTATCTAAGAGGGCCACAAGGCCAATATATATGAATGTGCAAGTACGGCTGAATGCCATCAGCCCGTATCAGAGTCAACAGTCATCTCCGGCCATACGAGACATCACCGTCTCCGGCCATACAAGACACCATCGTCTCCGGCCATACAAGACACCATCATCTCCGGCCATACAAGGCATCACCGTCTCCGGCCATACGAGACACTGTCTCCGGCCATACAAGGCTCATCTCCGGCTGAGACCTGTATATGCAATAATTTAGTTCCTCCTCCATGCTGTTGAGCACAACATAATTGTGGTTCGCCTGCCCTCATACCATCGCCACCTCCTCTAGCCCCTCGACGTGGGCCTCTTTGCCACCCTGCAACGCCATTACAGTGCACAACTTGACAAGTTGACCAGCCATGGACTCACATCTATTAAAAGAGGGGAGTTCTACATGTGAGTCCCCTCCCTTGAGATTTTTGATATTGCATTGCTATGACTTAACAAATGCCCCTAGGCTGCTGGTGTTGGAACTCCGGCTTACTTACAATGTAAACTTTATTCTCCATTCTTTTGAGGCACACACACCTTCGACAACACACCTCACCGCCTAGTTTTGCCAAGACTTCCCCTATTTTGGGCAGGGTGCGGTTTTACTTTGGCTTCATTATCGCATACCAGTGTGTGTCCACTCACCTGTGGGGAGTGTATCTCGTCTGTACATCGCTCGATACCACTCAGCATTGACCACGACCAGTAGTCCCCCTTCTGGGGCCTCCCGCCTTCCTTTCGGTTGTTTTATGCCAATTAGGACAATTTGCTACATTCAGCACTTGTGAGGATACTAACTAGCGTGTGACAGCGCAGCACTTCAATGAAGAGCTTTTCTGAGGACACCACGCTCCGACCCATGACACTCGGAGAGGCTACAAAGAGCTGCTTCTCAGGCATGCGAGCACCAGTACGAGTTCTTCGCATGGACGCATCAACCCACATGCACAGCGAAAATTGGTAGCCACATCATACAGCACTGTGCTCCCCATGGAGCATGGTTGGGGTACTCCTCTGGGATCACATCATATGGCACCCTGTGCATGGCCAATGCGACACTGGATCCCAACAGTCACATTTCTAGGGGAGGACTAGAATATGGTGCCCTAGGGTAATGTGGGTGGAAGAGTGGAGGGGGTGGAAGAGGGGAGGGGGTGAAATTTTCGTTTTTGGGTACTGGATGGAGAGCTCCACCATCTAGCCGGCTCGCCCCGAGGCGCAGGGGAATCGGTCTTTGTCATACTCTAATTAGAGTGAATACAATATGATTAAACAACAACAACAACAAAGTTCTCGGGGAACCATCACGAAATATCACTCGACCCACTCCGCCTCCCTCTGTGGCCCCCAGCTATCCACCCCCAAGACCCGCAGCCAGGCTAGCAGGCTTGGAAGGGCTGCTGTTGGTCTCATACACTCAAACTCTCCTCGCTCCCAGTGCATCAAGGGAAGCATTGAAAAAATCTAGAACTTTGGAAAGAGGGTGGATGCTGAGCTTGATATTGAGGTCTTCAGGCATAAACTGCTTCGCTCCCAGGTCAGTGACAAGCCCAAGAATGCTGTACAGGATCGCCGCATGCTTATTAAAGCTCGTCTAGTAGACAACACAGACATAGTACACTTGAGAAAAGAGAGGGAGGCAAAAATGTCGAAATCCAAAGAGGGCAAAATGGCAAAACAGTGGCCTCTCCCTCACCCAGCATGGACAGTACAGAGGAGGAGGAGTGGGAAGGAGATGCGGAGGAGGAAGAGGACGATGATGAGATTGTTGTAAGTGAGTCTGAGAGTGGTGGGGACTCAGAGCTGGAAGATGTGATTGCTGTGAGGAGGGAGAAGTAGGGAAATTTCGAGGATTTTTTTGGTTTGCTCATGAGTTATAACTTTTCTTTGGATTCAATAAATTTAGTTCACTCCCATATCAATCTAAAGTATCTTTATATGGCTCCCCATTTGTTCTAACCCTTCTGGGTTTTTTATGGTGGGGGCTAGAGAAGGCTGGGAGTGGGAGCGGGCGGGTGTTGCATCGCCCGGGCGTGTTGCATGGCAGGGTAACTTGCGTTATACGAGTCATTAATTGGATTAATCACCCAAGACTTTGCAGTCGCTTTTGGAGGCAGTGCTGTGGCACTTGGAGACTGTACCATAGCTTTTGCAGGCTGCTTAGGAGGCTCATCCTCAATTTAGGCATCCAAGTATTCTTCGGCTAGTTCGAGGGCAATTTTGGCTCACTGAGTCTTTAGCAGCTTGTGATACAGGGTAGACTAATAAAATTTGACATCTCGAGCGATGAAGACTCGACCCAAATTGACCTCCATAACTTAGTGATGTGTCGATGTCTCTGCCAAGTAGCTGAGGAGCACGCATTGGAAGGTTATCAAGCTTCTTTCAGAGATCGCCATGGATGCAAGCAAATGCTAGGTAGCCGAAAGTTTGAAAATGGGAGATATCGGGCTCCTTGCGCATCTATCTCTCGGAATGAGTCAAATTCGGCAGAGCTTGGAATGGTAGTCGATTCTTGATGCAGACTACTGTTGACACAACTCCGGCCCAGAGCTTGTTTAGGATCCCAGTACAGTTCAGCATAGACCGGGTCCAGCTCTGTGCGAGTCACCGGATGTACCCCTCTGATCGCCGGCGGGCCCCTATAGATACCCCTATGGAGCTCTAGGGTGGAAGAATGCAGCCCCGGAAGGACCATGCTGCACAAATGATATCCAGAACGGGTCCCGACAGACTGTAGTCGTCGGACCGTTGATATGCCTGGGTTTCAGTGTTTGCCGTAGCGAGATGTACGATTGCCCTAGTCCAATAACTCAGCAGAATTCGGCACTCGACGACGAAGCTTTCCCTAATTTAATTGATATCATGTAAATTTGTTTGCTAGGCTGAAAATTCCCACCGATGTACTCCTAACTCAGAGAACCTGAATTCCTCCACTTGAAGCGCTAGACACTGCTCGTGAATACTGCTTGGCTGGCAGTAGTTCTGCATGATGCAGCTGGACTTAACCTTTGCGAGTACCTTTGATAAGGTGATAATGAATCCAACAACAGAACCTCACTGTTGCGGCTGCACTATTCTTACATGTTTACATGCACAGCTCATTGGAAGCTTCCCATGGACCTCTGCACAATGTGCAGTGTATAGTCATCTACAGTCCATTCATAGAAATATGCACCTATACCAATCATACTATATGAGCCTGGTGGGCAGAGATGGATATATACCTGTGTTTACAACATGGCTGTTATAGCAGTACAGAGTCCACTGGATAGCCTGCTGGCACATGAACACCTTATCAGAGACTACTCAGAAGCCTACTTGATATGCCAGTTGGAAGCCTGCTGTATAGCCTGCGGGAGGGTCTGCTTGAGATCTGAATCACAGAGCAATACTTGAGTGCTGTGCGTGAGAGATGCGTACAAGAGAAGGAGTTGAGTCTTCTACACTGTGCTTTTGGCTGATGATAATGGGTGAGTTTGTATAAGTTTTGACATGAACGTTGATGGACTGAAGCTACTTGGCTAAGGGTTTCCGGTACTATCATCACCATCACCAACACTATAATCATTGTCATCATCAATATGGCCATCATACCATTGCCAGCATCACTTTCAGCCCTGGAGTGAATGTGCACACATACACCCACAAGCTATAGGCTGTGGGCAGCATATTTTGCAAGACAATCTATGTCCTCAGATGCAATTTTCTACTATTTCTGCAACATTTAAATTTGTGGTTGTCAGTACCATGACTATGACCGATTGTGAGATCTCATTGTGGTGGGTACAATAAAGATAAGATTCACACTGTGATATTGACTGACATTATGATTTCTGGCAATGATATGCCACCCACTTCCCACTACCAACCATCTGCCTTCTGGGGCCTGGTGGCTGCATCTCTGCAAGTCTCTGGATCAAATACCAAGATGTCTATATGGAAGCATATAGTCAGGTGAAATTGGGAGTGTCATTCCTCTTGAGAGTAAACTTGGATGCATAGAGCCAAGTAGACTGGAAGTGTATCATGTAATGCAATTGGTAACATACATGTGAGTATGCTTGGGAGTATGCTTGAGAGCATCTAGAGGGCCGAGAGAAGAGTTAATATGGCTGTGAGTGAACTATTAAGTGCAAGTCAGAGCATTCTTGAGAGCGGGCTCAGAATTGTACTGGAGAATATCGTTGGCGGTGTTCCTGGGAATCTACTTCAAGCATAGTTCAACTTATTTTGACAGCTTACCTGGCAGCATCGAGTCAAGCAGATTCACAATGTGATATTGAGTGTGATTGGAAGCGAACTTGAGGTTGTACTGGGGAGTGTGCTTCAGAACATCTTGAGAATTCACTTGGGAGTGTGCAATGATGTGTATTCAGCAGCATTGTTGAATGCAATATGATATCTAGTATTATGGGCACAAAACTGCACCCATATCATCGGTATGTAGTCAACATGCAGGTTTATAGGAGCTCTTACCGAAATGCATTAAATATGCTCTGCAATAAAATGCCCAAAACTGCTTCTTTAAGAGTTTTGAATCACGTCATTGCATTTTTCTTGTTGTACCTATCTACACCAGAGTCTCCCAAATATATACACTCCCCATCACCCAGTCCACCTCAGTTATCCCTGAAATTCTGTACACCACCATCCCCCAGCTGAATTTCCCTGTCAATGAACGCAGTGGGGGTAAGATCTGGATTTTTCCACCACTCTGTGTACACTCAACCCCAACTTCTACAGTATACCCACAGTACAGGTCCCAAGCCCACTTGTATATCTCTCCAAGTCTCTGTAAGTTGGTACTATTTCTATGGCCAGAGCAATTATTGTCAGCTGAAAAGAAGCTTACTGCTCAGCTATTTGAATTGTTTGAAATTCAATGTAGTCACAAAGTTTTGTGCTGATCACAACATGTTCTAGTGATGAAACATTCATAAGTAGGTCCTATTTCACTTCCCAGTTGCCAATTTACTCCATTGTAAGTTCTCCTCATACTACTGTAAAAAAACATTACAATAAAGGTAATAATCCACAACTACTCACCCAATATTAAAAATATCATGAATGTCAACCTGGGATGTAAATGCAGGTAGAGTTATGCACATTGTATGTATATCACACTTTGTGGTCAGAGTGCAACTTGCAGACTTAAATTAGTGGGTCGTTTTTAATTTGAGTTCTTGTGGTTCATACTTGCCATTATCAGCCACTCAGCCACTCAGTCACAGAATTCTGTCCAATAAGAATCGAAAAAGACACATTCCATGTGCTCATATGCATGATGAACACATGGTTTGTTGGCTCGAAGCATTCTCATTGGTTGATGGTGGTATGTACCATCTTACTGTTACAAATTACAGAATGCTCATTGGTTGGCAGATGTTCTTTATCAGTCATGATTAGTGAACTGTGGCGCTGTGGTTGAGTGTGGCTCTCACAACAGCTATTGGTCAGCAATTCGAGCTGGCTAGATGCAATCTGGGTGGGCTGGCTCTCAACTTGCTGGAAACGATCTAGATGCGTTGGTTGGATGCGATCTGGACGGGCTGGCTCCCGGCTGGCTAGATATGATCTGGACGGGCTCGCCCTCTGGTAGTTGGACGCGATCTGGACAGGCTGGCTCTCGAATGTCTGGAGCCGATCA
>Ga0307512_10000948_pt1 | contig 42647 bp, 40 predicted proteins | sample 14_EM_MG_FD_200267 | JGI IMG/M metagenome (GOLD analysis project Ga0307512, IMG submission 200267) | Populus trichocarpa ectomycorrhiza microbial communities from riparian zone in the Pacific Northwest, United States - 14_EM | ecosystem: Host-associated > Plants > Roots > Unclassified | place... | reverse complement strand
GCGGGCTGCGCAGCGGCCGGACAGCGGTCTGCAGCCGCGCGACGAACTGCTCGCGGCCGCCGCCGAGTTGTTCACCACCCATGGCTACGCGGCCACCACCACCCGCGCGGTCGCCGAGCGCGCGGGCATGCGGCAGGCCTCGATGTACCACTACGTCTCCGGCAAGGAGGAGCTCCTCGCCGAGCTCCTGGAGTCCACGGTCACCCCCTCGCTGGCATACGCCCGGCGGCTCCTTGCCGCCGACGCGACCCCGGCCGAGGACCGGCTGTGGGAGCTGTGCCGGACGGACGTGGAGCTGCTGTGCGGCGGTTCGCACAACCTCGGCGGCCTCTATCTGCTGCCCGAGGTGCACGCCGAGCGGTTCGCCGGCTTCCATGCCGTGCGCGCGGAACTCAAGGACGCCTACCGGCAGTTGCTCGCCGCCACGGCCGCCGGAGGCGTCCTCGTCAAGAGCGAGCTCGACCTCCGTACGGACCTGTTGTTCGGTCTGATCGAGGGCGTGATCCTCGTGCACCGCTCCGACCCCGAGCGTCCGGTGTCGGTGTTCGCGGAAGCCACCGCCGACGCTGCCCTGCGGATCGCGGGGTCTGAACGGGGGGTCTGAACGGGGGGTCTGAACGGGGGGTCTGAACGGGGGGTCTGAACGACCGCTCCGGAAGCCGATCGTCACCCGTCACGGTGAGTGGTTTTCGTATGCCCGTACGCCGTTACGGGCCGTGTTCGAACGGATCCTGAGCGTACAAATGGAGCCGAGGGTACTCCTTGGTCCGGTCCCGTTTCAGGTGCTTGCTGAATATGACACGGCGATGATCCGGTCGGACTAAGCTCGCCCGCAGCGCACCGAGTTGAGGTGTATTCGTGCGCTTGTTCCCAAAAATACCGAAGATCCAGTGCAGTCCCATGCGTACCCCCCTTGCAAGCTCCCCAGACACCCAGCCGATCTTTTTTCAGAGGGCCTACATGGTGAGTGTTCAATCCCCTCCGCTGCGCCGTGAACTTCCCTACGCGCGCGTGCTGTTGTTGCCGGCCATAGTGATGGCCGCGGCGACCGGAGCAGCCGTCGCCGTGGTGACCGTGCCGGCCCGGGCGGCCGTCGTGTGGTGCGGCGCCGTCGCCACGCTCCTGGTGATCGCGACGGCGGCCGAAGCGGTACGCCGCGGCCGCGCCCTGCGGACTCTGCGCGAGGAAACCGCCCGTCACAATGCGTACCTGGAACGGCGCATCGCCGGACACGACCAGGAGATGCACCGTCTCGCGGACGAGATCGCGCCGACCGCCATCTACTACCTGCGCGGCGGGAATTCCCCCGCAGAGGTGATTCGGCAACTCGGCGACATCGACCCCGCCTACCGCGAACTGCCCGAAGCCCAGGTGGCGTTGCTCAAGCGGGTGCTCGACATCGTCGACACCGAGGAAGCCATGCGGGACTCCTCGCAGCGCTCCTTCGTCAGCATCGCCCGCCGCGTGCAGGCGATCGTGCACCAACAGGCCAATGAACTCCGGGAGATGGAGGAGGACCACGGACGCAACCCCGAGGTCTTCGACGACCTGCTGCGCATCGACCACGGCACCGCGCTGATCGGCCGGCTCGCCGACTCGATCTCCGTGCTCGGCGGCGGCCGCCCGGGACGCCAGTGGCCGCAGCCCGTCCCGCTGTACAGCGTGCTGCGCGGCGCCATGTCCCGGATCCTGGAGTACCGGCGCATCTCGCTGGACAACATCGCCAAGGTCAACATCCGCGGCATCTCCGTCGAGCCGGTCATCCACGCCTGCGCCGAACTGCTCGACAACGCCACGCGCTACTCGCCGCCCCAGACGAAGGTGCACGTCACCGCCACCGAGGTGCAGACCGGCATCGCCATCGAGATCGAGGACGCCGGTGTCAGCCTCAGCGAGGAGGCCCGCGCCCGGGCCGAGGGCATGCTGGAGCGTGCCAAGGCCGGTGTCGACCTCCAGGACCTGGGCGAGTCCCCGCGCCTCGGCCTGGCCGTCGTCGGCCGCCTGTGCAAGGCGTACGACATGCAGATCTCGCTGCGCTCCTCGGCGTACGGCGGTGTCCGCGCCGTCCTCATCGTGCCGCGCGTGATGATGACCCACGACCCGGCGCCCGGCCTGGCCCACGGAGTCGGCGCCACCGCAGCACCCAAACTCGAGATCGGCGGCGTGGAAGGTCCCCAACGCGCCCCGAAGCGGCGCCGTCCCACCAGCCCGCGCATCCCGGCCGGCGTGTCCATGGAGGACGAGGTCCCCGAGGTCACCGAGTGGACCGCCGGCGGCCTGCCGCAGCGGCGCAGCCGGGTCAAGATCCCGCTCAGCCAGCGGCTCGCCGAGCAGGCCGCCGCCGAACGGGAGGAGCGGGAGGCCCGTGCGACCCGGCCCGCCTGGGCGAGCCCGGTGCCCGAGCCGGAGCCGGAGCCGGACGAGAAGGAGCCCGAACCCGGGCTGTGGGTCGAGGCGTTCTGGAACGGGCTCAAGGGCGACCCGGACCCGGCCGCACTCACCCAGCCGACCACCGAGCCGGCCCGCATCGAGGCCGACGACGAGAGGGACCACACGTGATCCAGCAGCGAGCCAACTTCGACTGGATGCTCAAGGATCTCGCCGACGGAGTACCGGGCATCGAGATGATCGTGGTGCTCTCCGCCGACGGCCTGCGCATCGCTCGCTACGGGGGCGATCCGGACGCCGCCGACCGCGTCGCCGCGGCCTGTGCGGGACTGCAGAGCCTGGCGGGCGCCGTCGCCCACGAGATCCCGGGCAGCGACGGCCGGATGAAGCTGGTCATCATCGAGATCAACGGCGGCTACTTCTACCTGATGGCCGCCGGAGCCAACGCCTACCTCGCGGTGCTCTCCGACGTGGTCGCCGAACCCGGCCTGATGAGCAACCGCATGCGCGATCTCGTCGTACGCATCGGAGCCCATCTCACCAGTCCGCCCCGGCGCAACGGGCAGACCGTATGACTCCTCCGCAACGCCGGCGGCGACATCCCAGTCAGGCAACAGCAGAACCTCCCCCGAAACCCGCCAAAGAGGGCAACCCGAAGGCACCGGAGCGGCTCTACGTGGTCGCCGGGCCGGACGGGGAGCGCGCCGACGTCGACCTGGTCACGTTAATCGTGGCGCGCGCCGACCCGCCGCCCTCGGCCACACCGGAGCAGACGGCGACGCTCCGGCTCTGCACGGCACCCCTCTCGGTGGCCGAGCTCTCGGCCTATCTGAGCCTGCCGTTCAGCGTGGTGACCGTGCTGCTCACCGACATGCTGACGGCAGAACTGGTGCAGGCGCGCGCCCCGATCGTCCGTCAGGCGCTCCCCGACCGTTCCCTCCTCGAAGCGGTGATGCATGGACTTCAACGGCTCTGACACCATCCCCGGACCACGAGCGGAAGATCATCTGCCGCACACGGCCCAGGCCGCGGTGAAGATCGTGATCGTGGGCGGCTTCGGAGTCGGCAAGACGACGATGGTCGGCTCGGTCAGCGAGATCAGGCCGCTGACCACCGAGGAGACCATGACGCAGGCCGGCGTCGGGGTTGACGACAACTACGGCTCCGATACCAAGACGGCGACCACCGTGGCCATGGACTTCGGCCGCATCAGCATCACCGAGCAGCTGGTGCTCTATCTCTTCGGCACGCCCGGCCAGGAGCGCTTCTGGTTCCTGTGGAACGGGCTGTTCGAAGGTGCGCTCGGCGCGGTCGTGCTGATCGACACCCGCCGGCTGGAGGTGAGCTTCGACGTCATAGGGCGGCTGGAGGAGCGCGGTGTGCCCTTCGTGGTCGCCGTCAACTCCTTCCCGGACGGGCCCCGTTACCCCGTCGACGACCTCCGCAGTGCGCTCGACCTGTCCGATGAGATCCCCATCATCGAGTGCGATGCGCGCCGCAGGGCCTCCAGCCGGGACGTCCTGATGACCCTGATGCGCTTCCTGCACTCGCTCGCCTTGACGGGCGCGCTCACCCGACGTCCGTGACAGGAACCGCACCCGATCCCCGAATCCGTCCAACTTCCCAGACACCGGATCCACTTCGGAGCGACCACCGTGACGCCTGAACCCCAATCCCTGACCGGCACGGACCCCACGTTCGGCCCGCCGCCCGGCTGCCCCGCCCACGGCCGCGGCCGCGGTGGGCTGCACCGGCTCTACGGTCCCGAGGCGGAGGACCTGGCCTCCCTGTACGAGCAACTCCGCGACGAGCACGGCCCGGTGGCGCCCGTACTGCTCCACGACGACGTGCCGATGTGGGTGGTGCTCGGCCACACCGAGAACCTGCACATGGTGCGCTCGCCCTCGCAGTTCTGCCGGGACAGCCGTATCTGGACCCCGCTGGGCGAAGGCATGGTCAAACCCGACCATCCGCTGATGCCGCACATCGCCTGGCAGCCGATCTGCTCCCACGCCGAGGGCGACGAGCACCTGCGCCTGCGGGCAGCGGTCACCGGCGCCATGTCGACCATCGACCACCGGGGCGTCCGCCGCCACATCAACCGCCACACCCAGCGCCTCGCCAACCGCTTCTGCGAGGAGGGTGCGGCCGATCTCGTCGGGCAGTTCGCCGAGCACCTGCCGATGGGCGTGATGTGCGAGATCCTCGGCATGCCCGACGAGTACAACGACCGGCTCGTGCAGGCGGCGCGCGACGCGCTCAAGGGCACCGAGACCGCGATCGCCAGCCACACCTACGTCATGGACGCGCTCAGCCGGCTCACCGCCAAGCGCCGTGCCCGGCCCCAGGAGGACTTCACCAGCCACCTCATCACCCACCCGGCGGGGCTGAGCGACGACGAGGTCAGGGAGCACCTGCGCCTCGTGCTCTTCGCCGCCTACGAGGCCACGGTCAACCTCCTCTCCAACGTGCTGCGCATGATCCTCACCGACCCGCGCTTCCGGGCCCAGCTCAACGGCGGCCAGATGACGGTGCCCGAGGCGGTCGAGCAGTCCCTGTGGGACGAGCCGCCGTTCAGTTCCGTCTTCGCCTACTTCGCCAAGCAGGACACGGAGCTGGGCGGCCAGCACGTGCGCAGGGGCGACGGGCTGCTGCTCGGTATCGCGCCGGGCAACGTCGACCCCCGGGTCCGTCCCGACCTCGCCGCCAACATGCAGGGCAACCGCTCACACCTCGCCTTCGGCGGCGGCCCGCACGAGTGCCCGGGCCAGGACATCGGCCGTGCCATCGCCGACACCGGTGTCGACGCGCTGCTCATGCGGCTGCCGGACGTCCAACTCGACTGAGAGGAGGACGAGTTGGAGTGGCGCCAGTCGATCTCCTCGCGGCATCTGGTGGAGCTGCCGGTCCGCTTCGAGCCGAAGCCTCCGCAGGACGTGAAGGCGAAGCCGGGCCACGCCCCCGTCCCGCCGCAGCGCTCCAACTGGCAGGTCGGCACCACGCCGCAGCCCGCGCCCGCCGCCGCTGCCGCTCCTGCTCCGGCGCCCCAGCCGGCCGCACCGCCCCAGCAGCAGGCCCCGGCGCCCGAGGAACCGGCCCGTCCGATGGGCGCCTGGCGTCGTTTCCTGCGCTGGTGGCGCGGCTACTGACCGGCCCAGTCGCCGTAGGAGGACCAGGCCTCGAGTGTTCTCGCACTCCGGAACCGGTGCTCCGCCCCCGTGACCGGATCGGTGAACTGCAGTGCCCGCGCCAGTAGTTGGAGCGGCCGCCGGAAGTCACCGGCCGGTCCGGGGCCGGTCACCACGGGGTAGAGCGGATCGCCGAGGATGGGCAGACCGAGCGCGTTCATGTGGACGCGGAGCTGATGGGTCTGCCCGGTGCTGGGAAGCAGCCGATACCGTCCCGAGCCGTCGGCGCGGTGCTCGATCAGCTCGATGCGGCTGATGGCGTTCGGCTCGCCGTCCACCTCGTAGGCGGCGAGCACACCACGCTCCTTCACGATGCGGCTGCGCACGGTCCGGGGAAGGGCGAGACCGGGATCGTACGGCGCCACCGCCTCGTACTCCTTCCGCACTCGTCTGTCGCGGAAGAGCGACTGATACGCGCCGCGCTCGCCGGGCCGCACCGTGAACAGCACCAGCCCGGCGGTGAGCCGGTCCAGCCGGTGCGCGGCGCCCAGCGTGGGCAGCCCCAGCTCCCGGCGCAGGCGGGCGAGCGCGGTCTCGGTGACGTGGCTGCCGCGCGGGGTGGTGGCCAGGAAGTGCGGCTTGTCCGCGACGACGATGTGCTCGTCCCGGTGCACGACCTCCAGCGGGAACGGCACCGGCACCTCGTAGCGCAGCGCGCGGTGGAACCACACGAACATGCCGGGTTCGTACGCGGCGTCGGGCGCGACGGCCCGCCCGTCGGCGCCGACGATCTGCCCCGCGTCGAACATCCCGTCGACGACACCGACGCCCGCTTGGCCGAGCCGCTCGACCAGATGCTCGCGGACGGTGGCCCACGGCCCCTCGACGGGCAGCCGCACCCGCACGGGATCGATCCCCTGCCGTTGCGGCAGCGGAGCGGGCGGGATCCGTGGCTTGCGTCTCATCACGATCAAGCCTACGGCGCCGGACCCCGTGGACCCGCCGCTGGGCCTTTGATCTAGGGGGCCGCGGCCTCGGTAACCGCCGTCTCCGATACGGCACTTCGGGTGGCGGTCTGCTTGCGGTATGCCAGGAAGGCGCCGCCGGCCACCAGCGTGGCGGCGAGGAACAGCACCGTGAACCACTGGAAGTACCAGTGCCCGCCCGTCGGGTCGTACACCGCCGCCCGCGGCCAGGCCAGGTTGACGGTCATGAGCAGGCCGTAGAGGAGGGCGAGGGCGTTGACGGGGATGCCCCAGCGGCCCAGGGAGAAGACATTGCCGCCGGTCTCGTCGGTGCCCTGCGAGGTGAACTCGCCGCGCAGGCGGCGGATCAGGAGCGGGCCGGTGACCATCGCGTACGCCAGGTACAGCATCACGATGCAGGTGGTGCCGATGGCCAGGAAGGCGTCCGGCGAGGCGAAGTTGAGCAGGAGGAGGGCCGCGGCGAGGACGCCGACGACCAGCGCGGGGGCGCTCGGCATGCCGGTCCGCGGGTTCACGTGCGCCAGGCGCCTGGAGAACGGGAGTTGGCCGTCGCGGGCCATCGAGAACAGCATCCGGCAGGCCGCCGTCTGGATCGCGAGCGTCGCCACCGCGATCGCCACCACCACGTCGGCCAGCAGAACCCTGCCGACACCGTCACCCAGCCTGCTGGTCAGGACGTAGCTGAGTCCGTCGACCCCAAGACGCCCGTCGGTCAGGCTGGGCGCGGCGAGCAGGCCGCCGAGGATGACGAGACCGCCGAGCAGGCCCGCCGCACCCAGTGCGGTGAGGATGGTGCGGGGCGCCGTACGCCTCGGGTGGTGCGTCTCCTCGCTCATCTCGCCCGCGCTGTCGAAGCCGATCATCACGTACGCCGCCGTGAACGAGCCGACGAGCAACGCCCCGAACAGGCCGGAACTCGCCGCGCCTTCGGTGTGGAAGGTGATGCCCGGGGAGCGTTTGGAGTGGGTGAGCAGGAGTACGACGATCAGGACCGCGCCGATGATCTCCGCGGTGACGCCGACGCGGTTGATCACGGACATCACGCGGTTGTCCAGGATGTTCACCAGCGTGGTGAGCACCAGCAGGATCACGCCCAGGACCGCCGCGTTGGCGGCACCGTCCGCCGAGGTCGGCGCGGGGTCGGTGCCCACCAGCTGGAAGCCCGACCAGATGGCGGGCAGCACCATCTGCAGCGCGAGGGCCGCCGCTGCGACCACCACGATCTGCCCGATCACCATGATCCAGCCGGCGAACCAGCCGAAGGTGAGGTTCGAAAGGCGCGTGGACCACTGGTAGATGGCGCCCGAGATCGGATAGCGCGCCGCCAGCTCCGCGAAGCACGCGGCGACCAGCAGCTGCCCGACCAGCACCGCCGGCCAGGCCCAGAAGAAGACGGGGCCGCCGAACGCGTACCCGAAGGCGAAGAACTGGAAGACGGTGGTGAGGACCGAGATGAAGGAGAAGCCGGCCGCGAAGGAGGCGTACCGGCCCAGGCTGCGGTGCAGTTCCTGGCGGTAGCCGAACTCCGCGAGGGAGCCCTCGCCGGGGGAATGGGGCGGATCGGGGCGTACGTCGGAGGGGGTGGTGGTGGTCACGGCGGCACCTGCCTTCGGCGCGGGAGCGGAGTGCGCTGCGGAGTTCCTGTCGGGCGACAGAAATTAGGGGCGGGCTGTTTCGTACGCGTCACGCCGTCGTGTCCATGGCGGGCCCAAGTCCTCACGCCCTTGCTCTGCAGTCAGAAACGCGATACATCGTGTGTATTGACGCCCGGTCGTAGATCGCGATATGTTCGGCCACGGATATTCGTGAGCGAGGTGATTGCCATGGCGATGAAGCGCCGCAAGCTCAGCAACCCGCTGGCGCTGGCCGTGATGGTCACGCTCTGGCAGAAGCCGATGCACCCGTACGAGATCGCCCAGACCCTGCGCCGTCAGGGCAAGGACGTCAGCACGAAGATCAAGTACGGCTCGCTCTACACGGTCGTGCAGAACCTTCAGAAGCACGGCTTCGTCGAGGTCGCCGACGTCGAGCGGCAGGGCAACCGGCCCGAGCGCACGGTCTACGGGCTCACCGAGGCGGGGCGTGAGGAGATGGCCGACTGGCTGTCCGATCTGCTCGCCGTCCCGGCCAAGGAGTTCCCGATCTTCGAGACCGCGCTGTCGCTGCTGGGAGCCCTGCCGCCCGACGACGTGGTGCGGCTGCTCGAGGAGCGGCTGCAGAACCTCGAGGTGGAGGTGGCGAGCGGGCGCGCGGCGCTGCAGAAGCTCTGCGAGACGCTCCCGAGGCTCTTCCTCGTCGAGGTGGAGTACCAGCTGCACATGGTCGAGGCGCAGGCGGAGTGGGTCCGCGGTTTCCTCGAGGAGATCGAGAAGGGCTCGCTGCCGGGCGTCGACGGCTGGCGCCACTTCCATGAAACGGGGGAGCTGCCACCGGAGTTCACATGATGAAAAGGACCCCGACCGAGCTGTTGCAGCAGCTCCGCCGGGGTCCCGAACCCCGAGCTGAATCCGCCGTGAGGCAGCTCCAGGCGATCGAGGTGCGGCACACCCAGGATAGCCCGGTGCTCTTCATGCGGATCAGACGTACCGCTGTACACCGCTGTACATCCGCTCATCAATGGAGAGCTGTCGTCATGAGTAGTACCCGTGCGCCCGCAGTGGAGGCGCGTCAGCTGATCAAGACCTACGCCGGTGAGGTCACCGCCCTGCGCGGAATGGACGTCACCGTCGAACCGGGCACCGTCTTCGGGCTCCTCGGGCCCAACGGCGCCGGCAAGTCCACCACCGTCAAGATCCTCACCACCCTGGCCCGCCCCGACTCGGGTGAGGCGACCGTCGCCGGGCACGACGTGCTGCGCCACCCCGACCGGGTGCGCCGCGCGATCGGCGTGGTCGCCCAGGGCTCCGGCGCCGATCCCGTGGCCACCGGCCGCGAGAACCTCCAACTGCAGGGCAGGCTCTACGGGTTGAAGGGCGCCGCACTCAACAGGCGGGTGGACGAGCTGCTCGACCGCTTCAGCCTTGCCGACTCCGCCCGGCGCCAGGTCAAGGGCTACTCCGGCGGTATGCGGCGCCGCCTCGACGTCGCCCTCGGCCTGGTGCACCGGCCCGAGGTGCTCTTCCTCGACGAGCCCACCACCGGTCTGGACCCCGAGGCCCGCACCGCGATGTGGGACGAGATCGACCGGCTCGCCGGCGAGGAGGGCCTGACCATCCTGCTCACCACGCACTACCTCGAAGAGGCCGACCGGCTCGCCGAGCGCATCGCGATCGTCGACCGCGGCCGGGTCGTCGTCGAGGGCACGCCGGACTCCCTCAAGGGTGAACTCCGCGGCGACGCCGTCCACTTGGAGCTGAGGGAAGTGGTCGGCGAGGCCGGCCGTACGCTCCTCAAGGGCGCCCTCGGCGCACTGCCGGGCATGCACGAGGTGCTGGTCGACGGGCGCCGCCTCAGCGTCCGCGCCGATGACGGAGCAGCCGCCGTACCCGCACTGCTCGGGGCCCTGGAGCGGGCGGGGGTCGGTGTCGCCGCAGCGACCGTCGCCCGTCCCTCCCTCGACGACGTCTACCTCCGCTACGCGGGCCGCCGTTACTCCGAGGCGGACACCGAAGCCACCGAGAAGCTCGTCCTCGCCGGAGGTGCGCGATGAGTACGGCCGTCTCCCAGACCTGGTACATGACGCAGCGTCAACTCATGGTGTTCACACGGCAGCCCGCATACGCCGTCATCACGTTGATCCAGCCGGTGATCTGGCTGTTTCTGTTCGGCAACCTCTTCAAGAAGGTCGTCGAGCTGGGCGGCTTCGGGACGACCACGTACCTCGACTACCTGGTCCCCGGCGTCGTCGTGATGAGTGCGCTCAGCTCCAACATGTGGGCCGGCATGGGCACGTTGGAGGAGATCCAGCGGGGCACGCTCAACCGCTTCCTGACCACCCCGGTCAGCCGGGCCGCCCTGATGAACGGCAACGTGGTCAACAACGGCCTGGTCACCGCCTTCCAGTCGGTCGTCATCGTGCTCCTCGCGCTGGCGGGCGGCGCCGACTACCCGGGCGGCGTCGGCGGCATCGCGATCCTGGTCGTGGCCTCCGTGCTGCTCGGCACGGTCTTCGGGGCGCTGTCCAACGCGCTGGGCATGCTGGTGCAGGAGCGGGAGTCGATCATCGGCATCAACACCTTCCTGCTGCTGCCGCTGACGTTCCTGTCCTCCGCGTTCATGGCGCCGTCCCAGATGCCTTCCTGGATGCGCCACATCGCCGACTTCAACCCGCTCAACTGGGCGATGGTCGCGGGCCGTTCGGCCCTGTCCGAGCACCCCGACTGGGGCGACGTGCTCAGCCGTGGCGGGGCGCTGCTGGCGCTCGCGGTGGCTGCGGTGTGGCTGTCGATCCGGACGTTCCGGTCCTACCAGCGGTCGGTGTGAGTACACCGTGAAGGCGCGAAGGGGCGGCACCTCGTCGAGGTGCCGCCCCTTCGGATGTCTCACGCGGCGGGTGCCGCGCTCTCCTGCTCCGCCTCGATCCGTGCGTTCCAGTCCCGCTTGGAGGCCTGCCAGCCGTCCTCGTTGTGGCCGAGGCGCCAGTAGCCGGAGATCGACAGGTCCTCACGCGGGATCGCCAGGTCGCAGCGCAGCAGTTGGCGCAGCTCCTTCACGAAGTGCGCCTCGCCGTGCACGAACGCGTGCATCCGGCCCGCGGGGAACTCCAACGACCGTACGGCCTCGACCAGCGAGTCTCCGACGGGCCGGTCCCCGCGGTGCAGCCAGACGACCTCCACGTCGGAGTCGATCTTCTGCTCCTCCTGGGGGCCGGAGACCTCTACGAAGGCGTGCGCCCTGGTGCCGTCGGGCAGCGCCTCCAGCGAGCGGGCGATCGCGGGCAGAGCGCTCTCGTCGCCGACGAGCAGGTGCCAGTCGGCGTTCACATGGGGGGCGTAGGCGCCGCCGGGGCCCATGAAGTGCACGGTCTCGCCCGGCTGGACGCGCACCGCCCACGGGCCGGCCAGGCCCTCATCGCCGTGGATCACGAAGTCCAGCGTCAGCTCGAGCTGCACCGGGTCCCAGGCCCGCACGGTGTACGTCCGGGTCACCGGCCACTGCTCGCGAGGGAACTCCGCACGGATCCGCTCCATGTCGAAAGGCTCCGGGTAGGTCGCGCCTCCCGCCGGGAACAGCAGCTTCACATAGTGGTCGGTGCAGGTGTCGGCCGAGAACCCGGCCAGACTCTCGCCGCCGAGCACCACGCGCTGCATGTGCGGGGTCAGCCGTTCGGTGCGGACGACCTGCGCGGACTGGGCCTTCCGCGGCTTCCGTGCGGGGCGTTCTGCCATGGCGGCCTCCCTGTTCCCAAGCTTAGGTTTACCTAAGTTAGCACCTTCCCCCAGTTAACACCTCTCCCATGAAGACTTGATGAGCGCGCATCGCCGGAATCGTCACGTCCGCAAAGTCGTCAGCAGCCGCTGCAGCGAGCCGCCCAGCCCCCAGCGGACCGCCAGTTCGTCCAGGGCCGCCGGGTCGCGCGGGGCGTGCGGCAGGGCCGTGTCGACGTCCGGCAGCGGGACGTCGTCGGCGACCTTGACGACTGTCGGTGCGACGGCGACGTAGGGCCGCGCCTCATCGAGCCGCTTGCGCTGCGAGGGCGTGAGCTTCGCCTTCGGGTCCTCCACCGCGGCCATGATCCCGGCCACGTTCCCGAACTCGGCGAGCAGCTTCGCCGCCGTCTTCTCGCCGATGCCCGGCACGCCCGGCAGGCCGTCGCTCGGGTCGCCGCGCAGCAGCGCCAGAGCCGCGTACCCCGGGCCGTCCACCCCGTACTTCTCGCGCAGCCATGCCTCGTCGGTGAGCTGCAGCGTGCCGACGCCCTTGAGCGGGTAGAGCACGCGTACCCCGCGGGCGTCGTCGACCAGCTGGTACAGGTCGCGGTCGCCGGTGACGATGTCGACCGGGCCCTTCGCCCGCGCGGTGAACGTGCCGATCACGTCGTCCGCCTCGTACCGCTCGACGCCCACGCGCGCGATGCCGAGCGCGTCGAGGACGGCCTCGATGACGGGCACCTGCGGGGAGAGCGTGTCCGGCACCTCCTCCTCGTCCGGCCCCGCCTCGCGCTCCTCGGCGACGCGGTGCGCCTTGTAGGAGGGGATGAGGTCGACCCGCCACTGGGGGCGCCAGTCGGCATCCATGCACGCCACCAGGTGGTCGGGGCGGTGGTCCTTGACCAGGCGGTCGATGAATTCGAGGAGCCCGCGCACGGCGTTCACCGGTGTGCCGTCCGGGGCCTTCACGGACTCCGGAACGCCGAAGTAGGCGCGGAAGTAGAGCGAGGCGGTGTCGAGGAGCATCAGTCGTCCGGTCACGCCTCGCATCATGCCGTACGGCACCGACAGTCACCCCCGAACATCACCCCCGGCAGTCGCAGCCGGGCACAGCCGACCGCGATACGGCACTTGTAAATGCCTTGTGAAGTGGATCACTGGTGCGTTTGGCTGGAATCCACCAGGGCAGGCGCCGCCGCGGAGCGATGCTGATTTTCCCTTCAACCGGTTTCGGCCTGTCGCCTCCCTTTCTTGCCCCCGAGACAAGAGGTACGCGTGTCATCCAGGCTTGAGGCCGAACATCTCTACAAGGTGTTCGGCAGACGACCCGAAGAGGCAATCGAGCGGCTCCGGGAGGGAGCCGACCGGGAGGAGTTGCGCGCCGACGGCACCACCGCCGCCGTGATCGACGCCTCCTTCACCGTGGAACCGGGCCAGATCTTCGTCGTCATGGGCCTGTCCGGCTCCGGCAAGTCCACGCTGCTGCGGATGCTCAACGGACTGCTGGAGCCGACCGCCGGACACGTCCGCTTCGACGGTGACGATCTGACGGCGCTCGGCGACCGCGAGCTGCGGGCGGTCCGGGCGAAGAAGATCAGCATGGTCTTCCAGCACTTCGCGCTGTTCCCGCACCGCAACGTCCTGGAGAACGCCGCCTACGGCCTGGCCGTGCAGGGCGTGCCCCGCGCCGAGCGCGAGCAGCGCGCCGGCGAGGCGCTGGCCCTGTGCGGTCTGGCCGGCTGGGAGAAGTCCTGGCCGGACGAACTCTCCGGCGGTATGCAGCAGCGCGTCGGCCTCGCCCGCGCCCTCGCCACCGACGCGGACCTGCTCCTGATGGACGAGTCGTTCAGCGCGCTCGACCCGCTGATCCGCCGCGACATGCAGGACCAGCTGCTCCAGCTGCAGCAGAAGCTGAAGAAGACGATCGTCTTCATCACCCACGACCTCAACGAGGCCATGCGCCTGGGTGACCGCATCGCCGTCATGCGCGACGGCCGGATCGTCCAGATCGGGACGGCGGAGGACATCCTCATCCGGCCCGCCAACGACTACGTGGCCTCCTTCATCCAGGACGTCGACCGCTCCCGCGTCCTGACCGCGTCCGCCGTCATGGACGAGGACCTGCGCGGCGACGAGGCGGACTGCGCCTGCGAGACGGCGACACCAGACACGCCGTTCGCCGAACTCTGCGCGATCAGCGCCCGGTTGACGCACCCCGTCGCCGTCATCGACACGAAACGGGGGCTCGTGGGCGTCGTACCGAGACAACGGCTCGTCGGGTTCCTCGGCGACGAACAGGGCGCACCCGCGCCCTGTGCCTCCCCCCGCGAGCAGGGCGGCGAGAAGGTGATCGCCGGTGCCTAGGATTCCGTTCGGTGACTGGGTCAACAGCACGGTCGACTGGCTGCTCGACCACATGGCCTGGCTGTTCGACTTTCTCAAGACCGTCTTCGAGAGCTCTTACGACGGTATTGACAACATCCTCCAGGCCCCGCACCCCCTGCTGCTCGCGGGCATCTTCGCCGTGATCGCGTTCTGGCTGCGCGGCGTGGTCGCGGGTGTGCTGACCTTGGTCGGATTCGCGTTCGTCGACTCCCTCGAGCTGTGGGACCACGCGATGATGACGTTGTCATTGGTTCTCGTCGCGACGATCATCGCCCTGGTCATCTCGGTGCCGGTCGGTGTCTGGGCGGCCCGCTCGGACCGGGTCAGCGCTCTTGTGCGGCCCGTCCTCGACTTCATGCAGACGCTCCCCGCGATGATCTACCTCATCCCGGCCATTCTTTTCTTCGGCTCGGGAGCTCCTGCCGGCATCGTCGCGACCCTGATCTTCGCCCTGGCCCCCGGTGTCCGCATGACGGAGCTGGGCATCCGCCAGGTCGACACGGAACTGGTCGAGGCCGCCGACGCGTTCGGCACCACCCCGCGCGACACCCTGCTGCGCGTCCAGCTTCCGCTGGCGCTCCCCACGATCATGGCCGGCGTCAACCAGGTCATCATGCTGGGCCTGTCCATGGCCGCCATCGCGGGCATGGTCGGTGCCGAGGGACTGGGCGCCGACGTGAACGAGGCCCTCGGCCAGCTCAATGTCGGCCTCGGCTCCGAGGCCGGCGTCTCCATCGTGATCCTGGCGATCTACCTCGACCGCATGACCAGCGCCCTGGGCACCCAAGCGTCCCCGACGGGCCGCCGTGCTCTCGCCAAGCTGCGTGCCGCCCACGGCGTGACGATCTGGAACTTCCGCCCGCGTCCCGCGGCCGCGGTCATCGGAGTCGTCGTTCTCGCACTGGTCGCGGGCGGCATGGGCATCTTCGGCGGCTCGAACAGCGAGACCACCGCCTCCGACGCGACGAACGTCGGCCAGGGCAAGAAGATCACCATCGGCTACATACCCTGGGACGAGGGCGTCGCCTCCACCTTCCTGTGGAAGGAGATCCTCGAACAGCGCGGCTTCCAGGTGGATGCCAAGCAGTTCGACGCCGGCCCGCTCTACACCTCCATGGCACAGGGCTCCATCGACTTCGAGACCGACTCCTGGCTGCCGACCACGCATGCGCAGTACTGGAAGAAGTACGGCAGCAAGCTCGACGACCTCGGCGCCTGGTACGGCAAGACCTCCCTGGAGCTGACCGTCCCCTCGTACGTGAAGGGCATCGACTCGCTGGCGGACCTCAAGGGCAAGGCCGCAACCTTCGGCGGGAAGATCACCGGCATCGAGTCCAGCGCCGGCGAGATGGCCCTGCTGAAGAGCAAGGTCCTCAAGGAGTACGGCCTCGACAAGGAGTACAAGGTCGTCGACAGCTCCACGCCGGCGATGCTGGCCGAGCTCAAGCGGGCCTACAGCAAGAAGGAACCGATCGTCGTCCCGCTCTGGTCGCCGCACTGGGCGTACAACGACTACGACCTGAAGAAGCTGAAGGACCCCAAGGGCGCCTGGGGCTCAGGCGACGGCGTGCACACGCTGTCCCGCAAGGGCTTCGCGGACGACAATCCGGTCGTCGGCAAGTGGCTGAAGAACTTCAAGCTCGGCGAGAAGCAGCTCACCAGCCTCGAGGCCGAGATCAACAAGGCGGGCAAGGGCAAGCAGCAGGACGCCGTGCGGGCCTGGCTGAAGGACAACCCGGGCCTGGTCGACAAGCTGGCCCCGGTCCAGAGCAGCGCCGCCCCGGCGGAGGCCAAGCGGCCGGTGAACGTGGCCTGGTTCCCCTGGGACGAGGACATCGCCGTCACCTACCTGTGGAAGAACGTCCTGGAGCGGCGCGGCTACAAGCTGAACCTCAAGCAGATGGACGTCGGCCCGGTCTACACCGGCCTCGCCTCCGGTGACCTGGACGTCAACTTCGACGCCTGGCTGCCGTACGCGCAGAAGAACTACTGGGACAAGAGCAAGGACAGACTCAAGGACCTGGGCACCTGGTACCAGCCGACCTCGCTGGAGGTCGCCGTGCCGTCGTATGTCAAGGACGTCAAGTCCCTCGAGGACCTCAAGGGCAAGGCGAGCACCTTCGACGGGAAGATCATCGGTATCGAGCCGGGCACCGGCGAGATGAACCTCCTCAAGACGAAGGTCCTGCCCGGCTACGGCCTGGACAAGGAGTACAAGGTCGTCGACGGCTCCACCCCGGCGATGCTGGCCGAGCTCAAGCGGGCCTACGCCAAGAAGCAGCCCGTCGCGGTCGTGCTGTGGTCGCCGCACTGGGCGTACAGCCAGTACGACCTCACCAAGCTGAAGGACGACAAGAAGCTCTTCGGCGAGGGCAACACGATCCGCACCATCTCGAACGAGAAGTTCCCCGGTCAGTACCCGCAGCTCACCAAGTGGATCAAGAACTTCAAGATGAGCGAGGGCGAGCTCGGCAGCCTGGAGGCCGAGATCAACAAGGGCGACCAGGGCCATGAGGAGGAAGCGGTCGCCGCCTGGCTGAAGGAGCACCCGGACGTCGTCGGCCGGATGACACCGTAGGCCGGATGACACCGCAGTAGGAGCACGCGCGCGTGGGCGGTCCGTTTCGCGACGGGCCGCCCACGCGCGTGTGTGTGCAGGGCGTACCAAAAGGATCCGGCCAACCACATAGCGCTAGGCCATCGCCCAGGCCTCACCGCCCTCCCGACCGGAAATGCCGACCGCACATGCGGGGCACCGCGCACCCGGGCCGGCCCCGCCGACGGCACCCCGGACCTCGCCCCGGAGTACGGCGACACCGTCGAACCGACCGGCCGCCACCGGGCCGAAGGTGCCCCGGGCCGCCAACTTGTCGCCCTACCAACGCACTTCACGGTCCGGCACGCAACGCCTGATCACAGGCATGATCGCGCCGGGCGGGCGCCAGAAATGTCCGGGAACACACGGGCCCGCTCGCGCATTGAACCTAAGGGTGGCAGTCCCGTCCCGACCGAGGGGCGGTGATGGCGCAGGGACTGCGGGAGCCGGTGGACGTACGTCTGCGATCCCGTCACCGGACGGGCCTGGCGGACGGCGATCCGTATGCCGGGAACGAGCTGTGCCCCTGCCGGCCCGCCGGCGGCCCCCGACACCGCTCCGGACAACCGTCCGGCCCTCCTGGTCAGCGTCTTCGTCCCGAAGGAGGAATCAGCGCCCCGCGAGTCGGAAGAGGTCAACCATTGGCGTGAGTTGGCGAATTGACCGCACACAGTGTTTACGGGGATGTGACGGGCGCGTGAAACGGTTTGCCGAACCTGCGTAAGGTGCAGAGAACTCATCAGAAGTACCGCACCCGGACGGCGGTGCACGGAATACGGACCACGAGCGAAGGAGGGAGCCGGAGCGATGGGCGACCACAAAGACGACCACAAGGAACAGCCGCTGCGAGTGGGCGCGGCCGTGCGGCGACGGCGCCGGGCGCTTCAGCTCACCCTCGCCGTCGTGGCCGAGCGCAGCGGCCTGTCGGTCCCGTTCCTGAGCCAGGTCGAGAACGACCGGGCGCGACCCAGCAGAACATCCCTCGAGAGGGTCGCCGACGCCCTGCGCACCACCGCCGTCGAACTCCTCGCCGCCGCCGACCCTGCGTGCAGCGTCGATGTCGTGCGCGCCGAGGCGTCCGAGCCGGCCGCGCAGCCGCGGGTGCGTTCCCTGGTACGGGGTCATCACCAGATGCACGCCTCGGAGTTCACCGGCGACCATGACGCGGGCCGCGAATTCCAGTACCGCAACGACCAGTTGATGTACGTCGCCGACGGCGCCGTGGAGATCGAGGCGGAAGGGCGTGCCTACCGGCTCGGCCGCGGAGACACGCTGTATCTGACGGGCGGGGTGCGCCACCGGTGGCGGGCGACCGTGTCGGACACGCGCGTGGTCGTCGTCGCGGTGGCCGAGCACGTCGAGGCGGTCCAGAACCGGTCGTCACGGTAGTGAGGGTCGTCTCCCTCGTCCCGTCGCTGACGGAGGCGGTGGCGGTCTCGGTACCGGGCGCTCTGGTCGGTGCGACGGACTGGTGCACCCACCCCGCGGACCTGGACGTCCCCCGCATCGGAGGCACCAAGAACCCGAAGCTCGACGCCGTCCTCGCCCTCGCCCCCGACCTGGTGGTCGCCAACGAGGAGGAGAACCGCGAAGCCGACGTGGCGGCCCTGCGGGCGGCGGGCGTCGAGGTCCTGGTGACGGTGGTATGTGACATACCACAGGCGTTCCGGGAGCTGGAGCGGATGCTGGCCGCGTGCGGCGCGGCCTCCCGGCCCCGCTGGCTGGACGAGGCGGAGACGGCCTGGTCCGACCTGCCGCCACCGGAGCACCGTAGGACGGCCGTCGTGCCGATCTGGCGCCGGCCCTGGATGGTGCTGGGCCGGGACACGTTCGCCGGCGACGTACTGTCCCGCCTCGGCGTCGACCACGTCCACACGAACCACCCCGACCGCTACCCCCGCATTCCGGTGGAGGAGTTGCGGGCGGTCGCCCCGGACGTCGTCGTACTGCCGGACGAGCCGTATCGCTTCACCGCCGAAGACGGCCCGGAGGCGTTCCCCGGGCTGCCCTGCGCCCTCGTCAGCGGACGTCATCTGACGTGGTACGGACCGTCGTTGACCGAGGCGCCGCGGGTGCTGGGCGAGGCCCTGCGAGCAGCTCTCCGCTGACCAGTCCACGGACCGTGTGCAGGGCGGCGGTGGCCCAGGCGGCGGCGAGGACGACATACAGCCCGACCGCGAGCCAGTCGTAGGCGAGGAGTCCGGTGTGCCGGGCGAGTGCCTCGGCACCCGTGACACACGTCCCCACGGGGAAGGTGAACGCCCACCACGTCATCGTGAAGCCCATGCCGTGCCTGCGCGCCCGCAGCACATGGGCGGTGGCGAACACGAGCCACAGCAGCGCGAAGCCCATGACGGGCACGCCGTACAGGACGGCGAGGAGGCCGAATCCCTCGCTGTACGGCGCCGGTACGACACCGGGTGCCACGTCCGCGAACTTGCCGACAGCGGTGGTGGACTGGCCGAGAGGGCCGAGCACCAGGAAAAGGGTCGGGGTCAGGGCGAGAGGCAGGGGACCGCCGGTGATCAGCCGCGCGAAGATCATGGGCAGCATCAGCAGGGTCGCCAGCAGACTGAGCCCGAACATCGCGAGGCAGGCGAGGAGAAGGGTCTCCCGGAGCTGCCCCGGCGGCAGGTGCGGCACCAGGAGCGGACCGAGCGCCGCGGACACCATGGGCGCGACCACGGGCAGCAGCCACACGGGCGTGGCCTGCCCCGGCTCGACCTTGTGTCGTACGGCCATCAGGTACGGCACCGCGACGGCGGCCGCGAGCCCCACCACCGTCCCGGCGGTGAACAGCACGGCGTCGAGAACGAGCGCGTTGTTGAGCCCGATCCAGTCCCGGCCGACGACGACGGCACCGCCGCCGACGGCCAGCAGGGCCATGGCGAGGCACCCGTAGAACGGCGCTGTCGCCGGGTCGAGGAGGTCGGCGCGGGCCTGGTCGCGGTGGTGCGTCCAGTGCAGGGCGCGGGCGGCGAGCAGGGTGACCAGCATGCCGAGGGAGAGGGCCCACACGGCCGCGCAGGCGGTGCGCAGGCCGGGGATGCCGAGGGGGAGAGCCGTGCCTGCGGTGGCGACGATGGCGGTGCCCATGACGGAGGCGTACCAGTTGGGTCCGAGGTGACGGACGGCGCCGGCGCGCGGGGGGCGTGTGGTGGCACGCGGAAGGGGTTGGGCTGCGGTGACCATGGCATTCAGCGTCTCGCCGCCGGGGGCCGGCGACCAGGGAGTGTGTCTCTATGAGGGCATAAGCTGGGGTTATGAGCGAGGTGGAGGCAGCGCAGGATCAGGGCAGTCCCCGGCCCGGGACCGGTTCCGGCGGCGGGGGCCCGCTGGCGCACCGGGTGCCGGATCTCGGGGCGCTGGAGTTGCTGCTGGCGGTGGCGCGGCTCGGCAGCCTGGGCGGGGCGGCCCGGGAAGTGGGCATTACGCAGCCGGCGGCGAGCAGCCGGATCCGGTCGATGGAGCGCCAGTTGGGCGTGGCCCTGGTCGACCGTTCACCGCGCGGCTCCCGCCTCACGGATGCCGGTGCGCTGGTCACGGACTGGGCGCGGCGGATCGTGGAGGCGGCGGAGGTCTTCGACGCGGGGGCGCAGGCTCTGCGGGACCGGCGGGACTCCCGGCTGCGGGTGGCGGCGAGCATGACGATCGCCGAATATCTGCTCCCCGGCTGGCTGCTCGCGCTGCGCGCCCAGCGCCCCGACACGGCGGTGTCCCTGCTCGCGGGCAATTCTGCGGCGGTGGCGGAGCGGCTGCTGTCGGGTGAGGCGGACCTGGGCTTCGTGGAGGGGCTCAGCGTCCCGCCCGGCCTGGACTCGGCGGTCATCGCCCACGACCGCCTGATCGTGGTGACCGCACCGGGGCATCCCTGGGCGCGCCGCCGGCGTCCGCTGGAGGCCTCGGAACTGGCGGCGACGCCGCTGATCCTCCGCGAGGAGGGATCGGGCACCCGGCAGGTCCTGGACTCGGCCCTTGGCGGGCTGGCGCGACCGCTGATCGAACTGTCGTCGACGACCGCGGTGAAGGCGGCGGTTGTCAGCGGGGCGGGGCCGGCGGTGCTCAGTGAACTGGCGGTGGGGGAGGAGCTGGCGATGCGGCGGTTGGTGCGGGTGCCGGTCGACGGTGTCGCCATGGCCAGGGATCTGCGGGCCGTGTGGCCGACGGGGCACCGGCCGGTGGGGCCCGCACGGGAGCTGCTGTCGCTGACGCGGGGGTAGTGGTTTCTGGGGGCTGCCGCCCCCAGGCCCCCGATTCGGCCTGAACGGCCTCGTCCTCAAAGGCCGGACGGGCTGAAAGTGGCTCGGCCGAATTCAGCCCCTCCGGCGTTTGAGGAGCGGGGGTCTGGGGGCTCAGGAAGCGGCCTCCACCAGCGCGCGCATCACCCGCAGGTCGTCCCCCATCTCCGGGTGCCACTGCACGGCCAGTACCCATCCGGCTGCGGACGGCAGTTCCACTGCCTCCACCGTCCCGTCCGCCGCGTGCGCCGAAGGGATCAGGCCGGTGCCGAGGCGGTCGACGGACTGATGGTGGTAGGTCGGTACGGACGACTCCTCCGGGACGGCGCCGGCGTACCGCGTGCCGGGGACCGGCTTGACCGGGTGGTGGCCGAAGACGCCGACGACCTCGGCGTGGCCGTCGATGTGCTGGACGAGGGTGCCGCCCAGGGCGACGTTCAGGAGCTGCATGCCCCGGCAGATGCCCAGCAGGGGGACGCGCGCGGCCAGGGCCGCCTCGATCAGCGCCAGCTCCCAGGCGTCGCGGGCACGGGCCGGCGGCCCCGTCCGCGGATCGCGCTCGGCGCCGTAACGGACCGGGTCGACGTCCGGACCGCCCGCGATCACCAGCCCGTCGAGACGCGCGACGGCCGCCGCGGCGTGCTCCGGCGCGTCCGGCGGCAGCATCGCGGCCAGTCCGCCCGCCCGCTGCACAAGCCGCGGATAGCCGGCCGGCAGCAACGCTGCCTCCAGCTCCCACACGCCCCAGCGCGCCCCGGCCTCCAGATACGTGCTGACACCGATCAGCGGCAGCCTGCCCGCCATGCGCCCTCCCGCTCAGTAATGGATTCATTCCATACCTTTGCCGAGACAGCCCTTACAGGGCAAGGCCGGCAAGGCCCGTGCTCACGCCAAGAACCCCCTGAGCAGCGCCGCCGTCCCCGCGCAGTGCTCCCGCATCATCTCCCGCGCCCCGTCCGCGTCCCCGTCCAGGACCGCCTCCACCAGCGCGACATGCTGTCGCTGCGAGTGCTCCAGGTTGCGCACGAGGAGCGGGATGCAGTCGAGCAGGTCGTTGACCGTCGCCCGTACCGCCGCGTACTGCGCGGTCAGCGTCGGCGAACCGCACAGTTCGGCGAGGGTGAGGTGGAGCAGGGTGTCCAGGCGCCGGTAGTCGGCGAGCGGTGCGTCGCCCGTGCGGGCCAGCGCCTCGCGCAGCCGGTCCGCCTGCTCCTTCGTCAGGCCGTGCGTCGCGCACAGACCCGCCGCTCCGACCTCCAGAACCTCCCGGAAGCGCAGCACGTCCTCGATGTCGACCTCGGTGATCCGGCGCCGCAGCTCGTCCTCGCCGCCCGCGTCCGTGCGGGGCAGGACGAACGTACCGCCGTACCGCCCGCGCCGGGACTCCACCAGGCCCTGGTCCTGGAGCACCTTGAGCACCTCCCGCAGCGTCACCCGGCTGATGCCGAGCCGCTCCGCCAGCTCCCGCTCGGCCGGCAGCCGTTCGCCCCCCGGCACCAGGCCCAGCCGTACGACCTGCAGGATCTGCTCCAGCGCCTCCTCGAAGCCGTTGCCCGCCCGCACCGGTCGCAGCACGGGCGTCAACCGGTCGTCCAGGCTGCCGTCCGGATCCAGCGACATCCCGCCGCACCCCCTTCCCAAGCAATGGTTCTCCGCAATACCTTATGGCTTCCGGCTGACCGAAGAAGCCGAAGGAGGCTTTCCCGTGGCAGACCGCACACCCCCGCTCGGCGTCGAGGAGCTGCATGCCCTTGTCGCGAGCGGTGAGATCGACACTGTCGTCCTGGCCTTCCCCGACATGCAAGGGCGCCTCCAGGGCAAGCGGTTCGCCGCACGTTTCTTCCTCGACGAGGTCCTGCACCACGGCACCGAGGGCTGCAACTATCTCCTCGCCGTCGACACCGAGATGAACACGGTCGACGGATACGCCATGTCCTCCTGGGAGCGGGGCTACGGCGACTTCGCCATGCACCCCGACCTGAGCACCCTGCGCCGCGTGCCCTGGAACGCGGGCACGGCCATGCTGATCGCGGACCTCGCCTGGAACGACGGATCGCCCGTGGTCGCCGCCCCGCGGCAGATCCTGCGCCGCCAGCTGGAGCGCCTCGGCGAGCACGGCTTCACCGCCCAGGTCGGCACCGAGCTGGAGTTCATCGTCTTCAAGGACACCTATGAGCAGGCCTGGGATGCGAACTACAGAGGGCTGACGCCGGCCAACCAGTACAACATCGACTACTCGGTGCTGGGGACCGGCCGGATCGAGCCCCTGCTCCGCCGCATCCGCAACGAGATGGCCGCCGCCGGCCTCACCGTCGAGTCCGCCAAGGGCGAGTGCAACCCCGGCCAGCACGAGATCGCCTTCCGCTACGACGACGCCCTGGTCACCTGCGACCAGCACGCGATCTACAAGACCGGCACCAAGGAGATCGCCGCCCAGGAGGGCGTGTCGATCACCTTCATGGCCAAGTACAACGAGCGCGAGGGCAACTCCTGCCACATCCACCTCTCGCTCGCGGACGCGGCCGGCAACAACGCCATGGCGGGCTCCTCCGACGACCCCGGCGGAATGTCAGATGTGATGCGGTACTTCCTCGCCGGACAGCTCGCCGCCCTCCGGCACTTCTCGCTCCTCTACGCCCCCAACATCAACTCCTACAAGCGGTTCCAGCCGGGCTCCTTCGCCCCGACCGCCGTCGCCTGGGGCTACGACAACCGCACCTGCTCCCTGCGGGTCGTCGGCCACGGCCGTTCGATGAGGTTCGAGAACCGGCTGCCGGGCGGTGACGTCAACCCGCACCTCGCCGTCGCCGGGCTGGTGGCGGCCGGGCTGTACGGCATCGAGCAGAAGCTGGAGCTGCCCGAGCCCTGTCCCGGGAACGCGTACACCGCCGAGTACGAGCACGTTCCGACCACCCTGCGCGAGGCAGCCGAGCTCTGGGAGAACAGCCCGATCGCCAAGGCCGCCTTCGGCGACGAGGTCGTCGCGCACTACCGCAACATGGCGCGGGTCGAGCTCGAGGCCTTCGACGCCGCGGTCACCGACTGGGAGCTGCGCCGCTCCTTCGAACGCCTGTGAGAGGTCTTTCGTTGTCGTACGAGCATGAGCTGACCGTCCTCAATCCGGCGACGGAAGAGATCGTCGCGACCGTCCCCGCCGCCGCGGCGGCCGACGTGGACGCGGCCGTCGTGCGCGCCAGGAAGGCCCAGACCGGCTGGGCCGCCCTCGCGCCCGGTGAACGGGCCCGCCTGCTGCGCCGGTTCGCCGGCGTCGTCGACGAACACGTCGAGGAACTCGCCCAGTTGGAGATCCGGGAGGCCGGCCACCTCCTCGGCAACGCCCGCTGGGAGGCCGGCAACGTCCGTGACCTGCTCGACTACGCGGCCGGGGGAGTGGAGCGGCTGAACGGGCGCCAGATCCCGGTGCCCGGCGGCCTCGACATCACGATCCTCGAACCGCTCGGCGTCGTAGGGGTCATCGCTCCCTGGAACTTCCCGATGCCCATCGCGGCCTGGGGCACGGCCCCGGCGCTCGCCGCGGGCAACGCGGTGATCCTCAAGCCCGCCGAGACCACCCCGCTCACCGCGCTGCGGCTGGCCGAACTCGCCCTGGAGGCGGGCCTGCCGGAGCACCTGTTCCAGGTCCTCCCCGGCCACGGCCACATCGCGGGCCGCGCCCTCGTCGACCACCCCGACGTGGCGAAGATCGTGTTCACCGGGTCCACCCGCACCGGCCGTGAGGTCATGGAGCGCTGTGCCCGCCTGGTCAAGCCGGTCACCCTCGAACTCGGCGGCAAGAGCCCCAACGTCGTCTTCGCGGACGCCGACCTCAAGGCAGCCGTCGACCCCTTCTCGTTCCTGGACAACTCCGGCCAGGACTGCTGCGCCCGCACCCGGATCCTGGTCCAGGAGCCGGTCTACGACGAGGTCCGCGAGCTGCTCGCCGACGCGCTGGCCGGCGTGGTGGTGGGCGATCCCGCGGACGAGAAGACCCAGATGGGTCCGCTGATCTCCCGTCAGCAGCTGGACCGCGTACGGTCGTTCGTGCCGGACGACGCCCCCGCCCTGCGGGGCAGCGCCCCCGACGGGCCGGGCTTCTGGTTCCCGCCGACCGTCCTCACCGGGGAGCGGCACGACTCCGACGCGGCCCGGGAGGAGATCTTCGGCCCGGTCGCCGTCCTGCTGCCCTTCACCGACGAGGCGGACGCGATCCGCCTGGCCAACGACACCCCGTACGGCCTGGCCGGCTCCCTGTGGACCCGCGACCTGGGCCGTGCCCTGCGCGTCTCGCAGGCAGTCCGCGCCGGCAACCTCTCCGTCAACTCCCACTCCGGCGTCCGCTACTGGACCCCCTTCGGCGGTTTCAAGCAGTCCGGCCTCGGCCGCGAGCTCGGCCCGGACGCCCTGACCGCCTTCACCGAAACCAAGAACGTCTTCATCAGCACGGAAGGCCCCGCACAGTGACCGCAGAGAGCATTTGCAGGCGTCTCGTCGGCCGCACCGCCGTCATCACCGGAGCCGGCAGCGGCATCGGTCTCGCCACCGCCCGCCGGCTCGCCTCCGAGGGCGCGCATGTCGTCTGCGGCGACGTCGACGAGGCCGGCGGCAAGGCCGCCGCCGACGAAATCGGCGGGATCTTCGTGAAGGTCGACGTCACCGACGCCGAGCAGGTCGAGGCCCTCTTCAAGACGGCGTACGACACCTACGGCAGCGTCGACATCGCCTTCAACAACGCGGGCATCTCCCCGCCCGACGACGACTCCATCCTGGAGACCGGCCTGGAGGCCTGGAAGCGCGTCCAGGAGGTCAACCTCACCTCCGTCTACCTGTGCTGCAAGGCCGCCATCCCCTACATGCGGCAGCAGGGCAAGGGCTCCATCATCAACACGGCGTCCTTCGTGGCGAGGATGGGCGCCGCCACGTCCCAGATCTCGTACACGGCGTCCAAGGGCGGCGTCCTCGCCATGTCCCGCGAACTCGGCGTGCAGTTCGCCCGCGAGGGCATCCGTGTGAACGCGCTCTGCCCGGGACCGGTCAACACCCCGCTTCTGCAGGAGCTGTTCGCGAAGGACCCGGAGCGGGCCGCCCGCCGCCTGGTCCACATCCCGCTCGGCCGGTTCGCCGAGGCCGACGAGATCGCCGCCGCCGTCGCCTTCCTCGCCAGCGACGACTCCTCCTTCGTCAACGCCACCGACTTCCTGGTGGACGGCGGAATCGCGGGCGCGTACGTCACCCCCCTGTAGGAACGAAACGGTACGGTCCACGCGTATGCGACAACTTCTCGCGTGGACCGTGGCCGCCGGTTCCGCGGTCCCGGTCTGCCGGACACCGTGTACTGATCTTCGGCGCCCGTCCTAGAGTGCCGGGATGAGCATGTCGCCCCCGCCCGGCTGGTACCCCGATCCGTCCGCCCCCCACCTGCAGCGCTGGTGGGACGGCACGGCCTGGACCGAGCACTGGAGCGCGCCCGAGGTCCCCGCGCAGCCGCCGTCCGGTGGCAGCGGTTCCGGGCGCGCGAAGGTCGTCGCGCTCACCGCGGCCGGGGTCGTGCTGCTGGCGGCGATCGTCACGGGAGCGGTCTACCTCGGCAAGGACGACGACGGCGGGGGCCCGGACGTACAGACGGTGCCGAACCCCGTCGCCTCCACCACCGCACCGAGCACCGGCGGCACTTCGCCCTCGGCGTCCACCTCGGAACCCTCCGCCGACGACCCGGCCGTCGTCGTCGACCAACTCAACGGCATCACACTGCCGTTGCCCGACGGCTGGGTCAGGCCGCAGTACGTCGCCGAGGACGATGTCGTCATGACCACGGACGGCACCTACGACTGCCCCGGCGACTCCGGAGTGTGCCGGCACGGCCTCGTCATCTCCCGCACGGCGACCCAGGACGACGAGAGCTCCCCCCAGGCCCTGGCCAGGCAGGACATCTCGGATGCGGCCGACGCGGCCTACGACCGCGACCTCGTCGGCCGGCGCCCCTTCGGCGGCATCGAGTCCCACCAGCAGGTCAAGTCCGGCCAGATCGCGGTGGCGGGCCGCGCCGGGTACTTCGTGCGCTGGCGCGTCAAAACGGCCAAGGGGCCCGGCGGTTACGTCGAGTCGCTCGCCTTCCCCTCCAGCGTCGGCACCGAGTCGCCGGTGATCGTCCGGTTCGTCTTCGACGCGGGCGAGGACGGCCCGCCGCTCGCCGACATGGACCGGATCACCAAGGGGATCCGTCCGGTCGACGACGCCGCGACCGACGGCGGGGTGGGCAGCAGCATCGGCCCGTCGAGCTGACCGGCCGCCCCCGTCGACCGGCCGGCTACAGGAAGGTGCGGCCTTCCCCGCGGTACGTCGGGACGGTCGCCGTCACGGCGTCGCCCTCGATCAGCTGCAGCGCGTCGAACCGCTCGCACAACTCACCGGCCTTGGCGTGCCGGAACCACACCTTGTCACCGATGAGCAGGTCGTCGGCGGGGGAGCCGAGCAGCGGGGTCTGCACCTCGCCGGGCCCTTCCTGGGGGTCGTAGCGCAGCCCCTCCGGCAGGTGCGGGACGGGGAGCCGGTCGCGGCCGGGCGCACCGGAGGCGGGGTATCCGCCACCCAGCACCGTCACGACGCCGACCCCCGGGCGCCGCACCACGGGCTGCGCGAACAGCGCGGCCGGGCGCCCGCTGAAGGAGGTGTAGTTGTCGAACAGCCGCGGCACGTACAGCCCCGACCCCGCGCCGATCTCGGTGACGGCGTCCTCCTCGGCGGTGTGCTGCACACTGCCGGTCCCGCCACCGTTGACGAACTCCAGATCCGGTACGACGGCCCGCACCGCACGCACGACCTCGCCGCGCCGCTCGGCGAGCTCCCGGCGGGCCGTGGCCTGCATGAGCCGTACGGCACGCGACCGGAGGGGCTGCCCGGCGACGGAGTCACCGACGCCCGCGATGTGCCCCTCGTACGCCATGATCCCCACGACCTTGAACCCGGGCCGCCGTGCCACGGCGCGGGCCAGGTCGGCGACCTGGGCGGGGGAGTGCAGCGGCGAACGGCGCGCCCCCACCCCCACCCCCCCCCCGAACAGCTTCAGCGAGGTGTCCAACTCCAGACAGACGCGGATGACTTCACGCCCGCCGTCGCGTGCCTCGTCGATGAACCTCAGCTGCGCGGGGTCGTCGATCATCACGGTCACCGCGGCGGCGAGCTTGGGGTCAGCGGCCAGCTCGGCGAACCCGCGGCGGTCCGCGGACGGATACGCGAGCAGGACGTCGTCGAATCCGCTGCGCGCCAGCCACAGGGACTCGGCGAGGGTGAAGGACATGATGCCCGCGAACCCGTCCTTCGCCAGGACCCGCTCCAGCAGGGCCCGGCAGCGGACGGACTTGCTGGCGACTCGGATCGGTTTGCCGCCCGCGCGGCGAACGAGATCGTCCGCGTTGGCGTCGAAGGCGTCCAGGTCCACGATGGCGAGAGGGGCGTCGAGATGGGCGGTGGCCCGGTCGTAACGGACCCGGTCGGCGGCGCGCGCAGTCATGAACGAAGCCTGCCAGACAGGATTACCGCAGGGTAGGGGGACGTTCCGGGCAGATGCCCCGGGCTCGTGGACTGGTTCCCGTTCCGGCAGGGGCAACCCGTAGAGTGACGCGCACGTACGGCGGAACGACCGCGGCTGCATGTCCTGCGCCTGGATGCCGGTCCGCTCGTACGGGTATGCGTGCTCGGGACGGAGTGACCCGGCGTCGGCCGGTTGAGCGCAAGGACGACGGCCCGCGTACAGATAGTCGGCCCGGGCGCGAGGAAACGGGGGGTGCATGAGCACGGAAGCGCAGCACGCCTCCATCCCGCCGCGCCCTCCCCAGCCGCCGACCGTCGGCCCGGCCCCGGCGGAGCAGCAAACGGACGAGACCGCCCCGCCCCCGGATGCCAACCGCGGGGACGCCGACCCCACGCGGGACCCGGCCCCCGCCGCACCGACGCCCGGCGGCGTCTGGTCCCCCTGGCGTGGCTCCGAACCGTTCGCCCCCTTCGGCCACCGCCCGCCCGCCACGACACCGAGCACCGAAGCCGCCGCGGACGCCTCACCTCCGCCCTCTCGGGACGACCGCGAGGCAGACGGGGCCTGGTCGCCCTGGGGCGGCGGTGGCGGTGAATCCGACGGGGTTTCGTCCACTCGGCAAGGCGGGGCTGTCGACGGCTCGTCGGCCAGAAGTGGCAGCGGTTCCGACGCGGCGGCGTCGTCTCGTCAGGGCGGTGTGGCTGACGGGGCCTGGTCGCCCTGGGACCGCCGGGGAGGCGACGGAAGCTCGCCGGCTCCGGGTACCAACGGGTCCGACAGGGTTTCGTCGCCTCGTCGGAGCGTGGGTGTCGGTGAGGATTCGATGTCCCGGGGCGGCGGCGAGTCCGACGGACTCCCGGCTGCTCCGCGGGGCGGCCGAGCCGAGGAGGGCCGGTCGTCCGAGCGTCGGCCGCGGTCCGGCGCGGGCCCCTCGTCCGGACGTGGTTCCGATTCCGACGCGGACGGGGCCCCGTCCGACTCGTCGGACACCCCGCCCCCCTTCCCGAGCTTGCGCGCGACCTCCGCACGGGACGCCGCCCCGCTGAGTCCGCCCCCGCCGCGGGCCTCGGCCCGTTTCCCCGACGCCCCTCCGGCGGCAGGCCGTGACGCACGGTCCGACAGCGACGGTACGACTACGCCGGGCACCGCTGTACCCCCGCGCTCGAACCACGGCCCCACACCGCCGCCCCGCCGACCGAACGCCCCCGCGGAAACCGCCCAGGAGACCACCAGGCGGCTGCGCCCGATCCCCCCGGAAACCCCACTCGGGGCACCCGCCCGCCCGACCACCCCGCCCGCCGTGCCGGACACCGGCCGCACTCCCGCACCCGCCGACCCGTCTCGGCGCTCCGACTCGTCCGTTCCGCCGGTGCCTGGTGCCCGTCCGGATTTCCGTCGTGGTTCGGCCGGTCCGGCCCCCTCTGCGGCGTCGTCGGCTTCCGCGCCGGCCGATGCAGTCCGGCGCTCCGAGTCGGCCGCCCCGCCGATGCCCGGTGCCCGTCCCGGGTCCCGCGCCGGCTCGGCCGCACCGCCCATGCCGGACGTCCTCCCGAACGCCACCCCCACCGACGCACCACGGCGTCCCGGTACCCCGCGGGGTACGTCCATGCCGGGCGGCCAGTCGGAAGGCGGAGGCGTGGGCCCCGACCCCGCCCTTTCCTGGAGTGCTCCGATGGTGCCCGGCGGGACGCTGGGCGCCGGGCGGCCCGTCGTGTCGTTCGGGGAGCCCGAGGGGTACGACGAGCAGGCCAGGCCGCGGCCGCTCGGGGAGCGGATGCGGTCGCGCACCGCCGCCGTCGCCGCCTGTCTGGTGCTCGGACTCGGACTCATCGGCGGGGCCGCGACCGGGAGTTGGCTGGTCGGGGACCCGGGGGACGGTGGCGCGCAGGACACGTTCGCCGCGGCCGGGAGCATGTGGCACAGCGTGCCCGTGGATCAGCTGTTTCCCCGGACCGTGCAAGGCAACGGCGCCGGCCCCGGCGGAGCCGACCGGACCTGGACGCGTGTCGCCGTCGCGCCGGACAGCGGATGCAAGGACGCCTTCGACCCGCTGCTGAAGAAAGCCCTCGCCCCCGTCGGCTGCCGGCGGCTGCTCCGTGCCACCTACACCGACGCCACCCAGAGCTTCGTCACCACCGTCGGCCTTCTGTTCACCGACGCCGACACCACATCCATGGACGCCCTCGCCAAGCGCTTCCAGAAGGAAGGTCTCGGCAGCCGCGCCGACCTGATGCCCCGCTCCTACGCGGCGAAGGGCACCGCCGCCGCCCGCTTCGGCACCAAGCAGCGCGCCTCGTGGACCATCTCCGTCCTCACCGACGCCCCCGTCGTCGTCTACGCCGTCTCCGGCTGGGCCGATGGCCGTACCGTCGACGCACCGATCGCCGCCGAGCAGGCCATGCAGTCCGGCGCCACCTCGCCCCCCGCCCAGGCAGGCCTCGGCAACGAGGCCCAGGGCCTCGCCGACCGCGTCGAACGGGCCCTGCGCAAAGACGTCACCTCGCCCACGGAGAAGCCCTCGTGAAGCGCCGCACCGGAGCCGGGCACCGCATCGCCAAGCACCGAGTCGGAGCGTTGAGCGCCCTCCTCGCCGCCTCCCTCGCCCTCGTCCCGACCGGCGCCGCGCACGCCGACGGCATACGCGCCCAGCAGTGGGCCCTGGACGCCATGCACACCCAGCAGGCCTGGCAGACCACCAAGGGCAAGGGCATCACCGTCGCCGTCCTCGACACCGGCGTCGAGGCCGACCACCCCGACCTCGACGGCAACGTCCTGCCCGCCAAGGACATGATCGGCTTCGGGGCGAAGCAGGGGGACCGGGCATGGGCCCGGCACGGAACCGCCATGGCCGGCATCATCGCCGGGCACGGACACGGCCCCGGCGACGACGCAGGCGTCATGGGGATCGCCCCCGAGGCCAAGATCCTCCCCGTCCGCGTGATCCTCGAGGACGGCGACTCGGCCCGCAGCAAGGCCCGCAGCACCCGCGGCAACGCCCTCGCCGAGGGCATCCGCTGGGCCGCCGACCACGGTGCCGACGTCATCAACCTCTCCCTCGGCGACGACTCGTCCTCCGCCCACCCCGAACCCGCCGAGGACGAGGCCGTCCAGTACGCCCTGCAGAAGGGCGTGGCCGTCGTCGCCTCGGCCGGCAACGGCGGCGAGAAGGGCGACCACGTCTCCTACCCGGCCGCCTACCCGGGCGTCATCGCCGCGACCGCCGTCGACCGCTTCGGTACCCGCGCCTCCTTCTCCACCCGCCGCTGGTACGCCACCGTCAGCGCTCCCGGCGTCGACATCGTCATCGCCGACCCCGACCACAAGTACTACGAGGGGTGGGGGACCAGTGCGGCTTCGGCGTTCGTCTCGGGTGCGGTGGCGCTCGTCAAGGCCGCCCACCCGGGGCTGACGCCCGCGCAGATCAAGCAACTCCTCGAGGACACCGCCCGCAACGCCCCGACCGGCGGCCGGGACGACTCCCGCGGCTTCGGCCTCATCGACCCGGCCGCCGCCATCAAGGCGTCCGGCCGCCTCAAGCCCGAGGGCCTGCAGGCGGCCTCGTACGGCGAAAAGTACTTCGGTTCCGGCCCGGACGCCGCCAAGTCCGACGACAGCACCAGCAGTTGGGCGGCCCCGCTGGCGGGCAGCCTCGGCGGGGTGCTGCTCGTCGCGGCGGTCGTCCTGTGGCGCGGCCGCCGCCGGCGCTTCGACGACTTCTAGCCGCCGGCGCCGCTACTCGGAAGCAGAAGCAGAAGCAGAGGCGGAGGCGGAAACAGAAGCGGTCGAGGCCGAGGTGTTTCCGGCCAGTGCCGAGACCGCCGCCTTCGCCGCCGTCTCGACCAGCGAAACCCCCTTCACTTTCGTCGAGTTGCCGTTCGACAGCGTCGCCACCAGATAGTCGTGGCCGTCCACCGTCACGCGCCCGATGCTGTTGATGTCCCACAGCCCGGTGGTGCTGCGCGCCAGCCAGCCGTTCTTCAGCGCCCATCCCGAGCCGTCGGCCACCGCCGACACGCCCCATTGCTGGTCCGCGGTTATCTGTCCCATCAGTCCCTGCAGATACGTCTGCGAGGACGTACTCAGCTCCGAGTCGTCCCCGAACACCTGCTGCAGCAGGGTGAGTTGATCGGCGGCCGTGGTCTGGGTCAGCCCCCACAGCATGCCGTCGCCGCCCTCGGTGTCCTTGAGCCCGAGACGTTCGTTCGCGGCGCCGAGACCGTCCGCCTTGCCGATGATCCGCCACAGGGCCGACGCGGACTCGTTGTCGCTGTTCTCGATCATCGCGGTGGCGTACGACTTCTCGCTCGCCGTGAGCTGCCGGTCCGCGTCCTGCGCCTGGAGCAGCAGCGTCGCCAGGATGTCCACCTTGACGATGCTCGCCGTGTCGAAGGCGCCGTCCCCGTACGAGGCGCTCTTGCCGGAGTCCAGGTCCAGCACCGACACCGCCACGTCTGTGCTGTCCTCGACACCCACCGACTTCATGGCCTTGGCCAGCAGCGCGTCGTAGTCCACCGCCGGCTGGGCCACAGGTTCCACCGATTCCTCCCCGTCCGCCGTCGTCGAGGCCGAGGCAGAGGCCGTGCCCGACGACGATACGGGGCTCGCACCGGAGTGCGCCTGAGCCTTCACATACACGGTCCCGGCGGCCGTACCGCCCACGATGACCACGATGGCGAGGGCGGTGTACACCATGGGGCGCGTCCTGGGCGGACGAGCGCGGCGGCTTCGGCGGGCTCTGGAGGACTCCATCCCGCGATGCTGGGGGCGGCGACTGTGTGTCCCGTTAGACGAAAGTTAGATGTGTGTCAGGGAAATCTGAGAAAGCCGTGAAACCTGTGAACAAGCGGTTTCCGGGGCCGCACAAGCCCAGCAGCATCCCCCCTATAGGGTCGGGGACCGTGGCGAACAAGAACATTCCCGACTCCGGCTTCTCCGACGACGACGGCACCGCCGACCCCCGGCTGAGTGCCGCGCTCACCGCCTGGGCCGAGGACCGCACCGCCGTGGGCCCCGTCCTGGAGGCCCTCAAGGGCGCCCGGCTCCTCGTCCCCGTGGTGGCCGTCCTCGGCGAGGTCGAGGAAAACGAGAAGGGGCTGCGCCGCGAGAAGAGCAGCGACATGGCCGTACCGACCCTCAAGGCCGGATCCCGCACCGCCCTGCCCGCCTTCACGTCCACCGACTCCCTGGCCCGCTGGGATCCGGCGGCCCGCCCCGTCGCCGTACCCCTGCACCAGGCGCTGCAGGCCGCCGCGCACGAGAAGGCGGACACGATCGTGCTGGATCTGGCCGGACCCGTGCCGTACGAGCTGACGGGCCCCGCGCTGCTCGCCCTCGCCGAGGGGCGTACGACGACCGACCCGCTCGCCGATCCCGCCGTACAGGAGGCGGTACGCACCGCGATGGCCGCCGAGCCCGCCGTGCTGCGCGCCCACCTCGGGCCCGGCCGGGCCGACGGCACTCTCGCCCTCGTCCTCGACCCGTCCGCCGTACCGGCCGAGGCCGCCCGTGCCGTGGCCGAGCGCCTCGCCGCCGACGAGACGCTGAGGGCCCGCCTGGTGCGCGGCCTCGACCTGGCACTGCTGCCGGCCGGGGCGACGCCGTCGGGCGAGCCCTTGTACGTACGGGGATGAACCAGCCGCAGATCTAGCCGTAGATCGGGCCCGTGTACTTCTCGCCCGGACCCTGGCCCGGCTCGTCCCGGACGAGGGACGCCTCGCGGAAGGCCAGCTGCAGCGACTTCAGGCCGTCGCGAAGCGGCGCCGCGTGGAAGGAGCTGATCTCCGTCGCGCTTCCGTCCAGCAGACCGGCCAGGGCGTGGATCAGCTTGCGGGCCTCGTCCAGGTCCTTGTACTTGTCGCCCTCTTCGGTCAGGCCGAGCTTGACGGCGGCGGCGCTCATCAGGTTGACGGCGACCGTCACGATCACCTCGACGGCCGGGACCTCGGCGATGTCGCGGGCCATGGCGTCGAAGTCGGCGGGGGACTCAGGAGGGGTGTCACTCATGCCCCACACGATAGGCCCCGGAGCACGCCGGTTAGCACCACCCCCGGGTAGCTGCTAACCTTGTGTGACGACCGGCCGGATACTGATGTGCTCGGCCCACAAGTGGAGGCTCCGATCTCCCACCTGACCGTCCTCCGGGATGGCGGGTCACCCCGGTCAGGCGGCCACCATCGTTCCGTACGGACGATGGAGTCGCCCGAAAGTGCGCCCCGCGATCACATCGCGGCGGTGCTCCGGTAGTGCTTTGGAGCCCCGCCTGTGATCGTCCGGGGCATTTTTCATGCTTCGGTGCGGTTAGGTCTAACGAAAGAGACATACGCGGCTGTCCGCCAGACCGCCGTGTGGTGCTAACCGAGGAGGATCCATCAGCGCCGAGCCCCGCATCAACGACCGGATTCGCGTTCCCGAGGTGCGACTTGTCGGTCCCAGTGGCGAGCAGGTGGGCATTGTCCCCCTGGCCAAGGCACTGGAGCTTGCGCAGGAGTACGACCTGGACCTGGTCGAGGTCGCGGCGAATGCCCGTCCGCCCGTGTGCAAGCTCATGGACTACGGGAAGTTCAAGTACGAGTCGGCCATGAAGGCCCGTGAGGCGCGCAAGAACCAGGCGCACACGGTCATCAAGGAGATGAAGCTCCGGCCGAAGATCGACCCGCACGACTATGACACCAAGAAGGGTCACGTCGTCCGGTTCCTCAAGCAGGGCGACAAGGTCAAGATCACGATCATGTTCCGTGGTCGCGAGCAGTCCCGGCCCGAGCTGGGCTACCGACTGCTGCAGCGTCTCGCGGAGGACGTCCAGGACCTCGGGTTCATCGAGTCGAACCCGAAGCAGGACGGCCGAAACATGATCATGGTTCTCGGTCCGCACAAGAAGAAGACCGAGGCGATGGCCGAGGCCCGCCAGGCGCAGGAAGCCCGCAAGGCAGACGCGAAGGCCAACCCCGGCAAGTCGCAGAACGCCGCGGAGACCGAGAGCGACGAGATCCACGAGATCGACGAGATCCACGAGATCGACGAGATCGACGAGAACAACGTGGACACCGAGGCTCCGGCCGAGGCTTCCGCAGAGGCGTGACCCCGGGGGACGCAAGTCCCCAGGACGTATCCGAAACAAGAGCGACGCTCCACCGTGCCCGGTTTCACGACCGGGCACCGGAGCGCCACCGACGAGGAGAGAACGGCGCTATGCCGAAGAACAAGTCGCACAGCGGTGCCAGCAAGCGCTTCAAGATCACCGGCTCCGGCAAGGTGCTCCGTGAGCGCGCCGGCAAGCGCCACCTGCTCGAGCACAAGTCGTCGCGCCTGACGCGTCGCCTCACCGGCAACGCCGAGATGGCCCCGGGCGACGCCAAGAAGATCAAGAAGCTTCTCGGCAAGTGACGTCGGCGGCGCCTGATCGTCCGATCGCCGAGCGCCGTACGTCTGGACCGGGACCCAATCGTTTCCGGGCTGTGTGAGTCCAACCACGGCCCCGCTACAAGGAGTTAACAAGTGGCACGCGTCAAGCGGGCAGTCAACGCCCACAAGAAGCGCCGGGCGATCCTCGAGCAGGCCTCCGGCTACCGCGGTCAGCGTTCGCGTCTGTACCGCAAGGCCAAGGAGCAGGTCACCCACTCGCTGGTCTACAACTACAACGACCGCAAGAAGCGCAAGGGTGACTTCCGCCAGCTGTGGATCCAGCGCATCAACGCCGCTGCCCGCGCGAACGGCATCACGTACAACCGCTTCATCCAGGGTCTGAAGGCCGCGAACGTCGAGGTCGACCGCAAGATCCTGGCCGAGCTCGCCGTCAACGACGCCACCGCGTTCGCCGCGCTGGTCGAGGTCGCGCAGAAGGCTCTGCCGGCCGACGTCAACGCGCCGAAGGCTGCGTGACGCTGCGCCGGCTTCACGCCGACGTGACTGAAGGACCCGCAGGCCGGTGAGGCCTGCGGGTTCTGCTGTGTCAGCAAGTCCTTGAAAGAGAGCTCCCATGCCCCCCGCCACCCCCGAGCTGATCTCCCCCCGTTCCCCTCGCGTCCTGGCCGCCCGGCGGCTGGCCCGGCGGAACTTCCGGGGCAAGGAGCGGCTGTTCCTCGCGGAGGGGCCGCAGGCCGTGCGGGAGGCGGCCGGGCACGGGGACACGCTCGTCGAGCTGTTCGCCACCGTCGAGGCCGCGGAGCGGTACGCCGACATCGTGGGGGAGGCCCGGGAGGCCGGGGCCCGCATCCACCTCGCCGCCGACGACGTGATCGCCGACATCTCCACCACCGTCACCCCGCAGGGGCTCGTGGGGATCTGCCGGTTCCTCGACACCCCCTTCGAGGAGATCCTCGCCGCCGGGCCCAAGCTCGTCGCCGTGCTCGCGCATGTGCGGGACCCGGGGAACGCCGGAACCGTGCTGCGGTGCGCCGACGCCGCCGGGGCCGAGGCCGTCGTACTGACCGATGCCTCCGTCGACCTCTACAACCCCAAGGCCGTACGGGCCACCGTGGGTTCGCTGTTCCACCTTCCGGTCGCCGTCGGCGTGCCCGTCGCGGATGCGGTCGACGGGCTCAAGGGCGCCGGTGTGCGGATTCTCGCCGCCGACGGCGCCGGCACCGACGACCTCGACGACGAACTCGACAAGGGCACCATGGGCGGGCCGACCGCCTGGGTGTTCGGGAACGAGGCCTGGGGGCTCCCGGAAGAGACCCGCGCACTCGCGGACGCCGTGGTGCGCGTTCCGATCCACGGGAAGGCCGAGAGCCTGAACCTCGCCACCGCGGCCGCCGTATGTCTCTATGCGTCGGCCCGTGCACAGCGCGCCTCCGGAGGGTGCCGCTCCGTCACCGAGAGCTAGTAGGGTGACCAGCTCGGGGGCCACCTGCGCCGTCTGAGAGGTGGGGTACGGGGATGGGTGTCGGCACGAGCAGGGCACGGGGAGCACGTGACGCGCGACGTGCGCCCGCGCCCCGGCACGGCGATCTCGCCGAGCTCGGCATCGACCCCGACGAGCTGCCCGACGGTCTCGTCGTCGCCGACGAGCACGGCCACGTCATCTGCTTCAACGCCGCCGCCGAGCGCATCACCGCCGTCCCCGCCGAGGAGGCCCTCGGGCAGCGGCTGGAGAAGGCGCTGCCGTTAGAGGACCTGGAGGGGCGTCGCTGGTGGCAGCTGACCGACCCCTACGGAGGTCTCGCCACCCGGTTCCGCCAGCCCGAGCGGAACCTGTTGCTTCCCGGCGGGCGGGAGGTCCTCGTATCGGCTCGGTACGTCCGCGGTGAACCCACCGGCCCCGTCCGCCGCGTCGTCGTGTCCCTGCGCGACACCGAGGCCCGCCGGCGCACCGAGCGCAGCCATGCCGAGCTGATAGCCACGGTCGCTCATGAACTGCGCTCGCCCCTCACCTCGGTGAAGGGCTTCACCGCCACGCTCCTCGCCAAGTGGGAGCGGTTCACGGACGACCAGAAACGGCTGATGCTGGAGACCGTCGACGCCGACGCCGACCGGGTCACCCGGCTCATCGCCGAGCTGCTGGACATCTCGCGGATCGACTCGGGGCGGCTGGAGGTCAGGCGCCAGCCCGTCGACATGGGCGCGGCCGTGGGACGGCACATCCAGGCCTACGTCGCCGCGGGGCAGACCGCCGACAAGTTCCTGCTGCGCCTCGAGCAGCCGCTGCCCGATCTGTGGGCCGACCCCGACAAGGTCGACCAGGTGCTCAGCAACCTGCTGGAAAATGCCGTGCGGCACGGCGAGGGAACGGTCACGATTGACATCACGGCCACGGCGTCACCCCGTGAGGGAGAGGATGCCGGTACGTCGGTCACGGTGAGCGACGAGGGGCCCGGCATCCCGGAGGAGTCCATGAACCGCGTCTTCACCCGCTTCTGGCGGGGCAGCAAGCGCGGCGGCACGGGCCTCGGGCTCTACATCGTCAAGGGCATCGTCGAGGCCCACGGCGGCACCATCACGGTCGGCCGCGCCCCCGAGGGCGGGGCGGAATTCCGATTTACGTTGCCCGTGGCGGCGCCGGCGTATCTCGCCTAGCGGCCCACGGGCGCATTCGTATACCTCCACCCCGTTAGACTCGGCCTTTGGCACCTTTGTGTCCCGGAGACGGCCGTCGGAGCCGGTGACGGGGACCTTCAGCCAGCCAATCGGAAGCACGGGAAGAGATGTCGGCACCGAATAAGTCGTACGACCCGGTAGAGGTCGAGGCCTTGAAACCGGAAGAGATCGAGCGCATGCGGGACGAGGCGCTCGCCGCCTTCGCCGCCGCGGACTCCCTCGACGCGCTCCAGGAAGCCAAGGTCGCCCACACCGGCGGTACCTCCCCGCTGGCCCTCGCCAACCGCGAGATCGGCGCCCTGCCCCCGCACGCCAAGGCCGCCGCCGGCAAGCTGGTCGGCCAGGCCCGTGGCGCCGTGAGCAAGGCCCTTGCAGCCCGCCAGGCGGAGCTGGAGGCCGAGCGGGACACACGCGTACTGGTCGAGGAGGCCGTGGACGTCACGCTGCCGTACGACCGCGTACCGGCCGGCGCCCGGCACCCCCTGACCACCCTTTCGGAGCGCATCGAGGACGTCTTCGTGGCCATGGGCTACGAGGTCGCCGAGGGCCCCGAGATCGAGGCCGAGTGGTTCAACTTCGACGCCCTGAACATCGGCCCGGACCACCCGGCCCGCGGCGAGGCCGACACGTTCTTCGTGCAGGGCCCCCAGGGCGGCACCGAGTCGGGTGTCGTGCTGCGCACCCACACCTCGCCGGTCCAGATCCGCTCGCTGCTCGGCCGTGAGCTGCCGGTCTACGTGATCTGCCCCGGCCGCGTGTACCGCACCGACGAGCTCGACGCCACGCACACGCCCGTCTTCCACCAGGTCGAGCTGCTCGCCGTGGACGAGGGGCTGACCATGGCCGACCTCAAGGGCACCCTGGACCACATGGTCCAGTCGCTGTTCGGCGAGGGCATGAAGACCCGGCTGCGGCCGAACTTCTTCCCGTTCACCGAGCCGTCCGCCGAGATGGACATGGTGTGCTACGTCTGCCGCGGCGAGTCCGTCGGCAACCCCGACCGGCCCTGCCGCACCTGCTCCAGCGAGGGCTGGATCGAGCTCGGCGGCTGCGGCATGGTCAACCCGCGGGTGCTCACCGCCTGCGGCGTCGACCCGGAGAAGTACAGCGGCTTCGCCTTCGGGTTCGGCATCGAGCGGATGCTGATGTTCCGCCACAACGTCGAGGACATGCGAGACATGGTCGAGGGTGACGTCCGGTTCACCCGGCCGTTCGGGATGGAGATCTGATGCGGGTCCCGCTTTCCTGGCTGCGGGAGTACGTCGACCTGCCGGCGACCCGGACCGGCCGTGACGTCCAGGCCAAGCTCGTGTCGGCCGGCCTCGAGGTCGAGACCGTCGAGCCCCTCGGAGCCGACCTCAAGGGCCCGCTCGTCGTGGGCAAGGTGCTGACCATCGAGGAGCTGGAGGGCTTCAAGAAGCCGATCCGCTTCTGCACGGTCGACGTCGGCACCGCCAACGGCACCGGTGAGCCGCAGGAGATCGTCTGCGGTGCCCGGAACTTCGCCGTCGGCGACAAGGTCGTCGTGGTGCTGCCCGGAGCCGTGCTGCCCGGCGGCTTCTCCATCTCCGCGCGCAAGACGTACGGCAAGACCTCGCACGGCATGATCTGCTCCAGCGACGAGCTGGGCATGGGCGACGACGGCACCAAGGGCATCATCGTCCTGCCGCCGGAGTCCGAGGTCGGCAAGGACGCCATCGAGCTGCTCGAGCTGGTGGACGAGGTCCTGGACATCGCCGTCACCGCCAACCGCGGCGACTGCCTGTCCATCCGCGGCGTCGCCCGCGAGACCGCCATCGCCTACGGCCTGCCGCTGCGCGACCCGGCCCTCATCGACGTACCCGGCCCGAATGCCTTCGGCTACCCGGTACAGGTCTCCGACCCCATCGGCTGCGACCGCTTCACCGCCCGTACGGTGACCGGCCTCAGCCCGGAGGCGCGCTCCCCGATCTGGCTGCAGCGCCGTCTGCAGAAGGTCGGCATGCGGCCGATCTCGCTCGCCGTCGACGTCACCAACTACGTGATGATGGAGCTCGGTCAGCCGCTGCACGCCTACGACCGCTCGCTGGTCCAGGGCACGATCGGCGTACGCCGGGCCGCCGAGGGCGAGAAGATCGTCACCCTCGACGGCGTGGAGCGGAAGCTGCACGCCGAGGACCTGGTGATCACCGACGACCGCGGCCCGATCGGGCTCGCCGGTGTCATGGGCGGCGCCAACACCGAGATCGCCGACCACGAGCAGGGCGAGGGGACCACCGACGTGGTCGTCGAGGCCGCGCACTTCGACGCGGTGTCGATCGCCCGCACGGCCCGCCGCCACAAGCTCTCCTCCGAGGCCTCCCGCCGCTTCGAGCGCGGCGTCGACCCGCAGGCCGCGGCAGCCGCCGCGCAGCGCACGGTCGACCTGCTGGTGCTCCTCGCGGGCGGCAGCGCCGAGGCCGGCGTCACCGAGGCCATCGCGCCGTCCGCGCCGCACACCATCACCGTCCCGGCCAACCACCCGGACAAGGTGGCGGGCGTCGACTACGGCCGCGAGATCGTCGTACGGCGGCTGCAGCAGACCGGTTGCGACGTGTACGGGCAGGACGAGCTGATCGTCACCGTCCCGTCCTGGCGGCCCGACCTCCTCGAGGGCAACGACCTGGCGGAAGAGGTCATCCGCCTGGAGGGCTACGAGAACCTGCCCTCCACGCTGCCCAAGCTCCCCTCGGGCCGCGGACTGACCCACCGGCAGCGGCTGCACCGCCGCGTCGGCCGGGCGCTGTCCGGCGCCGGGTACGTCGAGGCGCCGAGCTACCCGTTCATCAGCGAGCAGGTCTTCGACCAGCTGCTGCTCGATGGCGACGACCCGGCCCGCCGCGTCGTGAAGCTGACCAACCCGCTGAGCGACGAGGAGCCCGCGCTGCGCACCTCGCTGCTGCCGGGCCTGCTCGGCGCGCTGCGCCGCAACAACGGCCGTGGCTCGCACGACCTGGCGCTCTTCGAGACCGGGCTGGTCTTCCAGCCGCGCGAGGAGCAGCGGGCCGCCGTCGCCCTGCCCGTCGACCGGCGTCCCACCGACGAGGAGATCGCCGAGCTGGACGGCGCGCTGCCCGAGCAGCCGCGCCACGTCGCCGTCGTCCTCGCGGGCGCCCGCGAGCAGGCCGGCTGGTGGGGCAGGGGACGGCCGGCGGACTGGGCCGACGCGGTCGAGGCGGCGCGGGCCGTCGCCCGGGAGGCCGGTGCCGAACTGGTCGTCCGCAAGGGGCAGTACGGGCCGTGGCACCCGGGCCGCACCGCCGAGCTGGTGGTCTTCGCGGACGGTACGGAGAGGGTCGTCGGGCACGCCGGCGAGCTGCACCCGCGTGTGGTGAAGGCCCTGGGGCTGCCCGAGCGCACCAGTGCGATGGAGATCGACCTGGATGTGCTGGAAGAGGTCGGCAACGACACCCCGCAGGCGCCGGGCATCTCCACGTTCCCGGTGGCCACGCAGGATGTCGCGCTGGTCGTCGACAGGTTCGTGCCGCATGCCGACGTGGAGGCCGCGCTGCGGGACGGGGCGGGTGAACTCCTTGAGGGCATCCGGCTGTTCGACGTCTACGAGAACGAGGATCAGCTCGGTGAGGGCAGGAAGTCGCTGGCGTACGCGCTGCGGTTCCGCGCGGCGGATCGGACGCTGACCGTCGATGAGGCGTCCGCTGCTCGGGATGCGGCGGTTGCCCTGGCGGGCGAGCGTACCGGGGCCGTTCTCCGGGGCTAGGTCGCCCAACGGGGCGGGGGACTGCGGTTGTTCGGCGGCTGCGAGTTCGTGGTGGCTTGTCGCGCAGTTCCCCGCGCCCCTCCGGGGCGCCCTACCTGCATAAATGCAGGTGTCCGGAGAGTGCTCACTCATTAGGGTGACAAGTGCGGGCGATCTGACCCTATCCGGCCATGCGGTCGACAGAATCGGACCGGTCTTTCGGGGCCGGTCCGTCTGTGCTGTCAGGGCCTATATGGGGGGCCAATCGGCATGATCCGCATCAAGCCCGGGGTTCCGCGCAGCGCGGGGCGGCGGCCGCCCCGCCGGGTGCCCGCG
>Ga0307512_10000947_pt1 | contig 42647 bp, 44 predicted proteins | sample 14_EM_MG_FD_200267 | JGI IMG/M metagenome (GOLD analysis project Ga0307512, IMG submission 200267) | Populus trichocarpa ectomycorrhiza microbial communities from riparian zone in the Pacific Northwest, United States - 14_EM | ecosystem: Host-associated > Plants > Roots > Unclassified | place... | reverse complement strand
ATAACTGCAACCCCTGCGAAGAGTGTAACATACGTGTCGTTCTGATGGTGCGTATACGTCACCACATTCCGGACGCAAAGTAAAGGAAGCCTGACGCTGGAGCGGCGAGAGTAATATACAACGCGACCTGTCGCGAGAATAGGAGCCATGGTCCAATAGCCGCCCCGAGGGAGGTATGCAACGTGACCCGTCGCTTGGGCGACGGGTCGCGTTTGATTCTCGGTCAGAGGGTCCGAGGTTCCGTCAGAGCCGTCAGAGCCATCCGGAACACCCGGCTGTTTCAGACGGAAACTGGAGTTGTTGCTGATGGGAGAGGATGATGATAACGAAAAGAAGTGGGAAGTCCTGACAACTATATAGTTAGCTTCATGTCAGAATGGAATAAGTAGCAGCCAGAATTTCCATATACTCAAGATGAATCTTGCTGCATATGGCTACAAGTTGCAGGGGTTTCCCACCACCCCGTGATGTGCAATACATAGGTCCATTGTTGTGTGTTTGTATAGAGGGAAAAATTGAGGTGTACGACAGCCAAAATCACATGAATGTGAGATATGAATATTACACTGTACATGGAAAATAACTTCCGCTGATGTTTGTCTCAAAAATTCCCTGGGATATTACATGACACTAAGGCAAGCAATCAAGTCATGTTGTATGGTTGGCTTAACTATTCCCGTGTTATTGACCGTCAATATGCAGTTTTTGCTGTGTTCAAGATGCATAAATGTACCAACCTTGACATAAAAGACGTAGCTTGCCTCCATATTGTCCATAGCTCACATCCAACATCTTGCCAAACAACAGAGTCAACGCAAACTCCAATGGTCAATGATCCAAAAAATAGCTTTTTTCCACATTGGGGGAACACACAGGGGAAGTCAAGACAGTGGTCCACCTAACGACGTCATCAAGCGAATGAAGGCATGAGTGGGTTGGAACTTAAGAGAGTCTGAGACCTTGGGGCATTGCACAGCTTGCAATCCAAAAAGAAGCTTGCAGCCGAGAAATGACCAGAAACAAACCTCATGAGCAACGAAGAGAAGGAAAAATGGATCGAGGATTATGTTGAAAGAGAGACTGCTGCGGCAAGAAATCTAGTCGAAGACACAGAGGCTGCAGTTTAGCAAGAGCAAGAAGCAATGAGGACAGCTGAAAATGTGGGATTGACAAACATGGAGCCCGAAAAGATATGTCAGGAGATGATGGTTGCTATTGGAGACAGTCTGAGTGACCTTGCCAGTTCCGACAATGGGGAGGATGGGGAAGATGAGGATGATGAAGTGACAGAGCAGGGCCAGGTGAGTGAAGATGACGAACCCGCCTGGGTGATGGGCACAATCACTAAACCGGTGCAGCAGTGCATGGGGAGGTTTCATCAGAAGCCGATGAAGATTGACATATTGACACACCCGGGATGGGACAACGCAGCCAATTACTCCCGTGGAAGAGATCAGAAGTATAACACATCAGCATTGCGGGTTCCGGCAGTCGTTAAACCGCAAACAGATGATGATTTCGCGGCTCCTGTACCTACAATCATTGGAGAGCTTATGGAGCATCTTGACATTGTCCCAGGAATATCGCAAATGCCACAAGGGACTTCTCAACTAGGAAGTAGTCATATTATGCCAGGTTCTCAGAAGCAGCAGTCGAATATGAGCATATCCGGTCTTGTGCCAGCTGCGAAGCCCCAGTCATGACTCTTTCAGAATGCGAACCCTGTTGAACTCACAAGCGATTGCCCCTGCGTTCAGCCTCCCCTGCTTATCACCATCTAGAAATCAGACGAAGACGAAGACATAGTGACGTCTCCTGTGGCTGCGGAGCCATAGAGTGGCAAATTGGTATTGTCGACGTCATAGCTCAGGGAGAAAAAATATGTGCACCAATTTTGCTACTTGTCAGCTTTTGCTTGATTTCAGTGAACAAATTGTGAGACATGATGATTTGTCTGTGCATGTGCAAGGGTCAAAAGCACCATCCGGAGTTCTGGAATCTAAATCATGCTGTAGGATGGCCAAAACATTCGATTTCTGTTTGCAAGTTATTGTGAAGTGAGAAATCAACCGCGGATTTGGTTACACAATGAACAATCAAAATTTAAGTGAGTGATGTCATATGAGTCATAGGAGGAGCAGTCCGTGGCTAATACGAATCTGTGTGAATGACGACTGTTATACTGCATTCATCCATGAATCCAACTGCATAAATCTCCGCACAGACCTGGTGCACACAATTGAGATCATTCAAATTGCTTATGGTACGTCGTGGACATTGAGGAGAAGGAGCTGGATGAGGAAAGGTGAGGAAGTCGAGCTATATTTACCAGAACCTAGTGCAAGGATCTACATGCCGCAAATTGCCGGCCTAAAGCACAGGAATGCCCTGAGGCCACAACGTTTCTCGCTCAGATAACGTGGATTGAGGTTGATCAGCAATTGAAAAGTAGCAAAGCTCCTGCATGCAAGTGACAATACTCAGAAACGCAACTTTGGATGTCAATAATGAGTATACGGTTCGTTGCATACAATTCGTGAGTGTACAAAGGCTGGTTGAAAGTCATCAATGCGAGCATTAACAGAGCGTCAATGATTTTTAGTCTTACACACTCGGCAACCAATGGGCTGCATTGTCACATGCTATATTTATTGTTCGGCGTTATAGCAAAAACCGCTAACGACACGCTCGTTGCCCCATCCTATAAATCAGGGTCAACAGAGCGTCCATAATTTTTGGCCTTGCACCTATGAAAATCCAAAGGGCAGCGCGGCGACATGAACACATAATCGAAAAATCGGCCGCCCGTCACGGCAGAAATGGTCAGGGCAAGATTGTTACTATGTCCTAACAATGAGCGTCAACGGAGCGTCAACAACATTTGGCCTTGCATATCAGAAAATCCAAGGGCTGTGCGGTGATATCAACCCATAATTGTACTATCAGCCGCTTTTCTAGGCAAAAATGGTTGAATCAACATTGCTGCTTTGACCTAAATATGAGCGTCAATGATTTCAGGCCTGGCATCTTGCATAATCAAGGGGCTGTGCAACGACGTGAATCCATAATTGAGCTATCGGCCACCTGTCTTGGCAAAAATGCTATCAAAAACATCGAAACTATGCATTAAAAATGAGCGTGAACTGAGCATCAACAATTTTAGGCCTCACATTCTCGAAAGTCAATTGGCTGTGTGACCACATTATTCCATAATCGAACTATTGGTCGCCTTTCTTGGTAACAATGCTTCCAATACTATTGTAGTTATGTCCTGAAATGTAAGTCAAAGGAGCGTCAACGGAGCACCAACAATTTCCATCTTGCATCCGGGATAATCTAAGTGCAATGGAATGCAGCTAACCCACTATCAACCTATCGGCAGCCTTGATTGGCAACCCTACTTCTGAAGATATCCCATCCGCCTCCTACAATTGAGTGCCCACCAAGCGTCAACAATATTTGTTGAGGCTCACTAAGCGACACAGCAATGAAGTGCATCGCGCTGTTCTCAAATTGAGCTTTACGCGGTCAGTCTTTTCAATATGTACTTGTATACTACTTCACAAATATGCTTCCAATCTCTCACAGATCTGATTTTTTTGCTTCTACCCCAAGAGCCAATATTCAAGGACCCACATTCTGTGGTAGTACAAAGTAACTTTCGGCAATCGCTTGATTCGGATTGCCAAGCATTCTTCTTACTACCGCCATGTCAGGTTCAAAATCTTTATATACCTCAATGCTGGAAGTGATGATCTCTTTCAAAAATGAACGTGTCTTTATTCATTATTTGAGTGACCTTACTTTACGAATCATCTTTGAGGTTTGGTGGGCTTCAACGAATGTAGGCTCGAAACGTCCTAGTCCTTGGAATAACAATAGCCATATGTCTCCCATGCCATTTTGTTTGCACTGCAGAATTGAGGAGACCGGCAGCCCTGGCATAATATGTATCATTTGTTGTCAAGTTCTTCGCCATCCATTAGAACATGGGACCAGCTCAATGGGGAAACACTTGCTGGCAAAGGCTCACATCGCAAAGTGGAACGAATTGACAGAATCAGAAGTTACCGAATTGACAAGTTCAACGATCGATCACACTGCTTTGACCGTGCTGATGTGGCAAGATAATCGAGAAAGTACAATAGTAAGTTTGCAGTGGAACTTCATATTTGACATCCAGGTTGATCCATATTGACCGAAATGATAGACACAACACTCTAAACTGTCAGCTATGGACTTTGAAACTTCCAAAGTTCACCAAGACACGTGGAATTGCTACCGCAGGTTAGGATTTGTTTCGGCTCATGTACCATGTAACATTATATCAAATTTCCAGCTACGATGGTCAGATAACGAATTAGCAAGTGAACTAGGGCTGCTTTCCGCAACCACCCTTGGCAACATTTGCCGGAGGGAATATGCACTGAGTGTGGATGCAATGAAGAAGCAATTGTCGTCACTTAATGAAGTTACTTTAGCTTTGCACTGATGGACATCCACGAACAAACTTGCCATAACGTCGGTCATTGCTTTGTATATGGATCGAAATTGGGCATTCCGTGATTTACAACTTGCTTTGCATGATGTTGATCATCTATTCTTTTCTGCTTTCGAAATTTGATTACGCTTGATATGTCAAGTGCCAAAGCACTGGAGCAAAGGTAGCTGTACATTTGAAGGACATGCTTGATCGTTTTGAACTTACCGAAGGCTGTTTTCTTAGAATTACGACAGATATTGCTGCAACAATTTTCTGGATGACACGCGAACTGCAATCAACATCTGAGGTCTCCGGGATCGAGTGGCCTGCATTGAGAAACCACATACCATGCATGGCCCACATCATCCAGCTGGCATTAGGTGCATTCATGAGCAGTCTGGGTGTAAAGGGCCATAGCAAGTCATGGGAAGCCCAGGAGCACAATCAGCAATTTGGAGAGAATGAAAGCATAGAGATTGGAAAGAGTCAAAGACTTCGAATAGAGGGCGATGCTAGAATCAATAAGGTGTCGGCCATGAGACCCAGTATAGCAAAGATAATTGAGAAAGTATGTATTTCAAGATATTTTGAAAGTCCTGAAACTGACCTTCATATAGCAGAGAATGCTTGCTGTATTGATTATGCTGACACCGGTTCATAGAAAGGAGTTCATTTGCTGTCAACAAGCTAAAGTCCGCATCGTGGTACGACCTATCTTCGATGGGAAGACATGTTGAAACTCGACACTGGGGATGCTTGAGCAAGACTACCAATTTCAAGAATTCACCTGCGAGTGGCTCCGAAATCCAAAATACAGCGCTTACCGGCCACTCTTCACAACACAGGATGAATGGACCATTGTCAAGTATGTCAAGGAAGTATTGAGGCCATTCCGATATAGCACCATGTGGATGTCGAAGAGGCAGCCAGTCACATTGCATTATATTTTCAGAGTCTACAATGACATGTTCGATCACATGGATGGCATTATGCGATCTTTGGCTAAGAATAAGACTGAATGGAAGGCGGACTTGTTCTTTGCCATGAAGTTAGTTCGACAGAAGCTGTCCAACTATTATGCTGAAGTGACTCCAAAGACGGGTATGCTTCTCATATCTACACAGATGCTCGGTTCTGTTCGGAAGTTGCGATCGTTTCGGAAGAGGGACAAGCAAATGGATATTAATCCTGAGGATGAGACATCCTATACTACCCAATACAAGGACGCCTTTCTGATGTATGTGGAGAATGGATATCGTGCCAAACATCGATGTGCGCCAGTCAATAATCCGGAAAATGTGCCGAGCAGCAATCTCGTCCCCCCCGCAATGACTTCAAGATCTGGTCAATCATCCTTCGATCTATACGATTCATCCAGCAATGATGAGGCATACTTAATGCATAACACTGCCGCAGAAACATCACCCGGACGAAGTGATTGCGCAGCACGCCTATTGCCCACTGCCAGGCTGCATTTGAAATCACCACTTGTAGCACCAAAGAACCAGGGGCAAATTAATCCAAATCTCAATGAGTACCACACCAACCCAATACAGATTAGCAGCACATTGTGGCTACCGGAAAGAACCGACTGGTGGTGCCAGCACAACGGAACGCACTCAAAGTACGCTGTTCTCTCCAATGCGGCACGCAACATACTCTGCATTATACCACACGGTGTCGGAGTGGAGTCCAATTTTTGCCTTGGGCAAGATGTTATCGGCTGGAGGCAGTCAAAAACCACAGGTGAGACCTTTCGCGAAAATGGCATTGTAAGGCAGTTTGCTCCAGCCAATAACGGGATTAAAGTAGGCAATGGTCCAGCATTGAATACGACAAACACAGAATATGACTTGGAAATGAAGAAAGAGGTGGAGGAATGGACACTGCCCAGAATGGCCAAGGTGCACGACATTTTGGAGATGGGGCAGGGCAGCCAAAACCTCAGTGCAACACAGAAGGAATCTCGCGCTCAAAACACACAGACGACAGCCATAGGATGAATTTTGGACACGGAAGGGATCATCAAAGCATTCTGGTCACTCTTTCAACATGATGGTGCAGCTGCATTTAAACTGTCTGAAAGATCACCATTGCCACCAGCTTTGTCTGCAAAGGACCTCGCTGGAGGGAGAACTCAAATGATAAATGTCCGCCGAATCTGAAGCCTGAACCGTGATCCAGTCGAAAATGATGAGTATAGCTCACCTGCAAGCATTTGGGACACTGAAGATTCGCTAAACTGCAATGGGGACTTGGAAAATCCAAATGACACAGAAGACGATTGCGCAGCAGCTGTCGAATCTGATATTGAGCAAGTGAATCATATGGTATCCAGCATGCGGAATGCCCAGAGCAGCGAGATGTGAGTGCTGCACCAAATGTTCCCAGATTGATTCGGCCAACACAAAAGTCAAAGAGACAGGCTCAGAAGCTGTCTATGACGGTTGATGCAATAGAAATGAGGAGGAATAAGAGAGTGAAGAAAAGGTAGGACAGAGTGCGTTAATGATTCACCAGTTTCTTTATGTAGCTTGACCGAGAGTTTCAGTTAGAGATATATTATCGGCGAATAGTGAGCAGTAGCTTGTGAATATCAGTCGATCAATAGATGTACTGCAGGTGCAATGAATCATTTGGCAAGATATATAAATTTTAGTCATGTGAGAGCGAACAGTGCAAGGATGTTACTGCGCTCGGCTTTGCCAAAGGGCAGAGTCTCAATCTGACAGAAAGACAACCAATAAGTTCAAATCATGATGAAACCAATTATCGATGGCAGCAGATGGTGATTGGACAATACATGAAATTGAACGTCAACAGAGCGTCAACAATTTGTGGTCTTGTAAGTACAGTAATTGAACAGTGATCCGGTCGCTGTTATGCATAACCGATGTATTGGCAGCTTTTATAGGCAAAAGAGACAGCGACACAGTCACCGGCCCATTCTGAGATTTGGCTTCAACAGAGCTTCAACAATTTGTGGTTTTGTAAGTACGGTCATTGAACAGTGATCTGGTCGCTCTTATGCATAACTGACGTATTGGCAGCAATTACAGGCAGAAGAGACATCAACACGGTCACCGCCCCAGTCTAAGAATGAGCGTCAACAGAGCGTCAACGATTTGGGGTCATGTAAGAATGGTCATTGAACAGTGATCTGGTCGCTGTTATGCATAACCAATGTATTGGCTGCTATTATAGGCGAAATAGACAGCAACACTGTCACTGCCCTATTTTGAGAATGAGGGTCAACAGAGCTTCAATGATCCGTGGTCTTGAATGTCCGGTCATTGAACAGTGATCTGGTCCCTGTTATGCATCACCGACGTATTCGCAGCTTTTGTAGGCAAATGAGCCAGCAATACTGTCACCGCCCCATTCTGACAATGAGTGTCAACGAACAATCAACAATTGTAGACTTTTCGTCTTGGGTAATTTATGTTCCGATTGGTTGCATACATCCATTTATGAGATATTGGCACCCCTTGAGGGCAAAAACAACTGCGACATGCTCCCTGCCGCATGCTGAACATGAGCGTCAATGAAGCATCAACAGTTTTAGGTCTTGCATATTTCGTAATCAAGGCATCGCGCAGATCTTGTTGCACATAACAGAATTATTGACCGCCTTGATAGGAAAGAATTCAATATATCAAAGATAAAACACGGATTTCAAATTGATTGATATTGCAAACTGCAAAACATCCAAAAATGTATTATTGGTTGTTGAAAACGCGATTTTGATAAGATACTATTAACAAACTACAAAAACAATAGCCTTACATGAATCCATACATGGACCCGCTGGGCAACCTGCGGACAACCTACCCAATTCGGACCGGTTAGGAGTTTTTCATCAAATCATACCCAAGTTGACGATTTGGGTTTATTCATAACCCTGACTACCAATGTCACAACTGTTCGGTGTAGACCCGGACCCAGACCCCATGTGACGGTCCGGAACCATTGCTAACACTAGAGTCAACTGAAGAACCTGATTTGTTAAAACAGCAGCATATACCATAGTGGAAACACAGCACAGAGGAAAGACAAGGAAAATGAATTAGATGCAATAGCAGACCACAAAAACATATAATAAAAATGGAAGAATGGAGAAAAACAGAAAGAAGGGAAAACAGAATGGTCGGTATGGACACAGGATTCAGGAATGTTTAAATCATTTACTGACAAATACAATGCCACACATCTGTTCCCAGTATACCAAGTATTCAATTGACAATAAGGGGGTTTGCAGCACATTAGAGAAGATCAATTACATGGAACACAATGAAATGACAAGTAAAGACTGAAATGTACAAAGTTGAACTTCTCCTGGCCATACAATTGAGTGGATTTAAAAGATGGAACAGGAATTCCAGTTGGCTGCGTTGCAAACACCTTATACCAAAATGCTTTAATACTTGACTCTAACTCTATAGGAATATCAGTATAAGATTCATAAGAGCAATAGAAGAAATTGACAAACAATTCACTATTGAGAGGAGTAATTATGTTCAACAATTATCAAACAGCCTGGTACATGTTGGAAACAGGAACAGCAAGACATACAGTGGTTGCAATGAGATATAGAAACTGTATACTAAGGAAACTGGAAGCTACATAGTGACTGGAAGAAGAGAAAGTTAACAAAAGATACTGTTTAAGGTATATAAGAAGCATACACATTCAAAATTGCAAAGAAATAACACATACAATACAGTACTATTGAACTTCTTTTATATCCTGAAGGTTGGTTCAAATCTCACCAGTCCAATGACAATTGAGAACTAATGACCAGCAAGACAACACTTAGGTCAATCAACAACATGGCATCAGCACTCACTGATGTCATGAAGTCTAAAGTTTCTATTGCTAGTACAATATCAACAATGTACTTTGACCATGCATTCCCCAATGGCGCTGTGATTACAGTATGTACCTCTTATTGCAATATTTCTAGCATGATAGATAACCTGGTGTAGTATATATTCATTCAGAAATATTAGAACAAATCAGTCAGAACTATATTTTGTGATGTCCTTTGGATTATTTCAAAACGTTTTGCATAATGCTGCTTGAATGTTCACTCCCAAAGCAAAGCCGACTTCATATTTGAAATTTATTACTTCTTTGGTGATATTATCAGTACTTGTAACCCACATATTGCATGGCTATACAAGATTGTAAACAAAAACTACTAATAGATATAGTTGAAAAAGAAACAGGACAATGACTACCTTAAGGTTCTCTGTAGTTCCAGCAACAAAAGATTGATAATTAAACTATATAACTCCACCAAGAAGAAATACACATGAGCAGGAAGAAGCAGGAAGAATTGTTGCAGCAATATTCGGCACACCAAATGAGTTTTGACAATTCCAAAGGAAGTAAGGAGTGGATATAATTAAGTATAATGGCTAGCCAATTATTTAGAGAACCTGATTTGGCCAAGAGATACCTTAACTGCATATATGTTATCCACTGTATTAAGCGAGACTGGATGACCAAGGACAACAAGTGACATACTTCTCGAAACTTCTAGGAAGGTTAAGTATTGTCAGGTTGGGCTGCACTGTGCATGAAAGAGCAATTAACTAAGAAGATATTGGCTTCAAATTGTACTGGGGGTTAGTTATTACACTAAGTTATTACCTTGGTGTTAATACCTATGCCTATACCAATCAACTTTGCACCATCTTACTATCCATGCTGCCATCCAATTATAGAATACTTGAACCATCTCCATTCTGTCATGAAAATACAGTGTTTCAACCATCAGTCACACAAACAAACTCAACGAAAAGATCGGGCATTGGAGTAACAACGAAGGGCTTCCGATGGATCTTGGTAAGGATATGTATGGACATGGAGCTGCCAACAGAATACCTAATAATATGACTGCCAAAAAGATCACTACTACTGCACAAGATATCACCCGCACACAGAGTCAGCAAGCTGCCACCACCATGCAGAAGACAAATACCCTAACCTTTACAGGAATCCAACCCAGCTTAGATGAATAGATGCTTATCCATTCCAAGCAGAATAGTATCCAAAAGCCTGACCTGACTCCCACTCCCAGTATTGAAATTAACAGTTGTGATGATCACAAGAAAGTTAGAGAGGAATATATAGGCTGTATTACTGATTGGCTCAGTTACCACCCCAATATGAAGACAATATTGCACAATAAATTCCACATCTTGGGATTTACTACAAGAATAATCGTAAACTAAACAGTATCTGTCTTCCAACATGCAGAGAACAAACGTTACAAGTCGTTTATTGAGGGTTGATATCAGTTTGCAGCAGCTTAACATATAATGTATGTTGCAACAGTTTGTCTCAATTAAAAGGTTGGCCAAATTTCATACATTGCAAGAACCCAAGTGAAACTGACTACACATATAGTACCAGGTAGGAAAAATCCATATTGCATGAAGTGAAAGCAAATGATTAAATATTCAATGCTTCAGGGTTGGCGTGATTCCTCTGAATTTAGTTGTTGCAATTACATTTCCATGTTTCCTCTGAATGTAAATTTGTAGTTGGGGGTTAATAATACCTGTTTGGATTTATCTCATTGTGAATGTCTGTTTGGTTTGGGTGTGGATTAAATGCAATATGAAAAAGAAGAGGTGTAATTGGCAAAAAGAGCCAGGGAGTAGTACTAGTGGGGAATTGAATATCCTATTACCACAATTCATATTGACAAGAAAAACAAAGAAGTACAGATTGATACTGAGATTGACAATACAGACTGGCAGCCAGAGAGTGTCTATACTTGGGAGACCATGGGATACATACGGAGCATCTCAACATAAAATGGAATATACCATCCAATTCTCCAGCTATTATTTCGATGCACTCAAGTCATGAAGTTGTAAATCCATACAGTTTGGGGGGTTCCGTAGAGTCCGATATTATATCAATCACTAGTATCCACACTATGTGGTACCAGAGCTACACCTGCGGTTGGTACATAGATTCCGTTTGAATGTATAGAAAGCTTCTGCAAATAGTTGAAAATAAATTTGCTTGCTTTCATCCCCACTGTTTGAATACAGTATTATCAAAGTAGAATAATTTGCTATTGTTATTACCTTAAATTCTGGAGCAGCTGAGAAATCAGCACATATCTAAAGAAGACTTGAAACATGGTGTGTGAAATTCTCACAGCAAGGGGAGCACAGCACAGAAGAAGAGGAAAAGCACACAGATAGGGAGAGTGATGAACCTGTACATGACACAGAGGGAAATATAGTCTGTAGTGATGCAGATGATTAAGATTTGAACAACCTTGATAGGTACGCGAAGAAGGAGGATGCATGAGGCAACCAGAGATGGTATCAAGTTAGCACATATTGAGGAGGATGATCTGCATGGTTCAACAAGTAGTACTAACAATTAAAAGCTAACTATCAGAAAATATGTAGCTTGCAGCAAGCAACTAGCCAAGGATGAACAATATGAAAACACAACTCCAGAGATTCAGGCTGGGATGAACATGCTGGAGATGCAGCAATGGCTTTGGATACTGGAAACTATGAAGACCTGAGAAGGAGCCAGCTTGATTACACTAACCTTGCTTGGTGGGAGAAAGACCATGGAAAATTGATCATTTGACTACAATGAACGTACAAAATAATCAGAGTTTCGAGAGACATCTGGATTGCTCCTAGAACCCCACCTCAACTACACACCATCAAAATTGCTGATGTTGCTGTATTCTCTGTTCTGAATGATGTCATTAGATACACTGATTTCAGATTCACCATGGCGACTTGAGCAGTTGTTTACCATGATACATCGGTTCAACCATTCTGCACTTATTGATAAGATATTTAGTATCCGCGGGCTAAGTTATAATATTCCCATAGTGGAGAACATCAAGTGAAAATGAACTGCCTTGAAGATGATTACTACCAAGGATTCTGAGTCGAATTATATAAATATTTCAATTTTGGAACTAGTCCACATCTATGCTAACATTAATCCTAGTGCTGTCATTTTCAGCGCCTCTTAATGTACATAATGTACTATTTACAACTACTAGAAATCATCTACTCTGAAGTGTAAGAGACACCTGCATGATATCAGTTGCAAGATCACTATGTCATCTGTGAATAGGGAGGAGTTTGAAGTACTTGGTGATGCAGTTCAACTGCAAAAATGTGATCAATTTGACAGCAGCTTTGAAACCATATGTATCTTGATAGAGTACATGGAACTGGAAAGAAAAGAGCCTGGCACTTCGAGCAAGACTGATAGGGTTTGCTGAGAGTGGAAGAAAGAGTTTGGATGGTTAAAGAAGACACTGAAAAGGTTAGATGATATGGAGGGGGCATGTGCAGGAAAGGTAAACAGTTGATACAGTGGAAAAGAGTAGCAATTGTTTATGGCAGATTGGATTGAGTCAGTCAGAGATGAGAGGCAATCAAAGGTAGTGAGTACACACCAAGAGGAATATTTGAACTGGATATACAAGTGGGAATAGCAGATAGAACTAGTAGTTGGAAAGATATGTAGAAGGATAGTAGCAGATGAGTGATTGAGGGGAAGCATGGCTGTGGGGAAGGAACAGAGTGTAATTGGAAGTAGATCCACATTATTTGAATCATTTTCCAACAGTTGCATTGCACCAGAACTGAGTCACATACAACTTTCTTTCTTATATATTGACTGGTCCATGTGTAACTTTGACACATATACAAAAGCTGTCTGGGTGTGTGCCAGTTACAAATACATTTTGAAGCACATAAAGCCAATACCCATTTTGGATGGAATTTCACCAGATGCCAAACTCAACACCTGGGAAAAGCCATTGCCAGGAAAGTACCAATACCAGGACTTTGGGATGAATAGTTTACACCCTACTTCTTAAGTCGGGAAACAGCAGGAACATTGACAGCTGGGAGTATGCATCTTGGGGATATGGAATGTTTCGAGACTGAAGACCTTCAATATGGAATATCAAATTGAGAATACTGAGGATTTGAGCAGTGATAGTAGCTGGAAACAATGGGTAATAAGATTGAGACATGTCAATATAGTCAGGTGAAATCCAAGTAATAATGTATGGACGGAATGTGTAATCGGCATACCAAAGAAAGTCATTCCTGAAGCAAACAAAATCACTCAACAGAGAAGATGGCTGGGCTGATTCAAATCTGTTGGAGGTCCCTGAATGAATACTCATTTCCATTCTCTAAACAGTTATACAAACCACATGCTGATCACAATCATTAAGTGTCTGAATTGGAATAAGCTGGGAGATGCTGAGATAGCACCCAACATTGAGGAGAATTCAAAACTCTTCACCAGACAACTGATTACTTTCCAGTGGAACATTTTCTATGAGTAAGACCAAAACATTTTGCATAGGGATAGACAGCAGTATAATGAGCCTAAGAATATCTGAATTGTGTCTCAGCTAATGGGATTATTACATAAAGCTTCCATTACATAGTAGGATGAATTTGACACACACAAGATGTTCAAAATGCCAACCAGGAATTAGTTGCCAAAATATGTGCTGACAATATTATAGTGCAGGGCCCCAATAGTTGGCAAATAGAAGATGCTGCAGAAAGACTGCATGGAGTTTGAAACTGTATAGAGAACACAGCCAGAACTTTGATAATGTACTCGCTGAATAGGAAAAAGCAGTAGTTACCAGGTCTGTGCATACTTCTGACTTGTCTGGGAATGAAGTAAAGTCAATTGGGTATGTATTTGGAGAAGCACAATATAAGTGTCATGCAAACAAGGTGATGATAATATGCAATTGGCCCTGATCCAGAAACTGTACTGGATGTTGTGCATGTTTGGGGGTTTGCACTTACTATCAAATGTGGATCCTTGATTTTACAACGCTTCCAGGCAATCTAGTCTAAACAGTATGAATGTAGACCATGCGTAGTGAGAGTCTGAGGACATGTAAGCTATCGACATTGTGAATGTACCTCTCCGCTGATATCTTGCATCGCAGAAGCAGTATGTGTGTATTAGGTTCTGGCAAATATTGTGCTGAGGGGAGCTGATACAAGCTTGGTTGGATGGGGTGATAATCATATAACGGAAAGATCAAAATAATGATCGGTGTCTGAGTTGTAATCAATGTGGACCCTGCAGTAAGGATGAGGAGACATACAATGTGGGCAAACTTGAGTGTTGTGGCCCTATGAAATCACCAAAGAAGCTTTACAAATATCTATAGTGGGTAAGATTTCTCACGGAACTGGATTGTAATACATTGCACAATAGTGATACTTAGAAGCGAATGTAGGTTTAGCAGAACTGGTCACATCACCAAATGCATGGGTTGGGTAACACAATAACATCACTGTATGATCAAGTGTGTTCATTAACTAAGGTATATATATCACATTCCGGGCAACAATCATGAACATCTTCTGCTGACAATCTTCACCAGGGAAGAGAACGTTTCAGTCGTCATCAAGTATCATCATTATTTATCTACTTTCTCACGTGCGGCTGTGATCCCCACTATCAGCCCACGTCATTGCAGCATTGTAAGTTGTATCTATGTTTGTGCATTCCAGCTGCTGATAATGAAGGTAGAGTATCTTGATGCAAAGAATAAATGAGTTTCCTAGCTAGCTGTATACCCACTCAATGAGCATTGAGAACGGATTTAGTTGTAGAATATTTGATTTACTAACAATGATTGACTGGTGGGTGTATCCTGAGGTCTTGAATGCTATTTCCAAAGGTGGTCAACAGAAAGCACTTACTGTTGCTGCTAGACTTCTAGGTCTCGTATCAAATGAAGTTGCAAGGTTGTACACACACATTCTCCATGTAGAATCCCATTTCAGGCGAACCATTATATGGGCTATAGTTCTTGTTGGGTTCCTGCAGATATCATATCACGTGATATATATAACCTTTGCTGTAATGAACCATTTACAGGTGAGCATCTGGTGAATATCTTTGTATACCAATTCGAGCGAATCACAAAGCAAGGCAGGTTGCGCATTGAAGTTTCTGTTGCTCAGTTAGATGTTACCAATTGAAGGTGCAGTAAAACACCACAGTTCACAACAATAGAATTGGAATAAAGAGGCCTTCTTTCTGCATATGGCCTCATGCTACCTTCAATATGCTCAAGTGTGCTCCTAATGTATTCAAGATCACATATCGTTTCATTATTCATTTCCAATATTCTTGAGTATGCAGAGACATCTCTACAAATGTATCTACACAGATGACAGTGAATGTAGATCCACTGTGTGGCCTATTTCACTCACAATATCATGCTGATGACAAGGTGTGATCAGCAGAGGATATATCTTGCAATGCCACTAGCAAAGACAGTTCTGCTGTGTAATACAACAACTATTTTCATCTGCTGTCTGGGTATGATAACCCTCCATCACACCACCCATATCCAGGTGCATCTCAGTTCTTCTACCATTCTCTTGTCAACATGACACCAAATTCGCAACCTAGTGCCAGTGCAAGCGAAGGATTCCAAACCTATGGGCCACTATGGCAACGATATGATATCCCTCAAGGCAGATATAGTGGATCACAAATGTTCCCCTCTTCCCCGTTGACCAGACAGGAGCTGTCATCTCCAGATGCACCACAAGTGTCTCCAGCAGCACCTGGAAAGAATCCAGTTATGCAGTGGACATTTTCCACCTCTACCCATCCAGGACCTCTTTCCAGCGCAGGTGGGAAACCCCACCTGAGCCTCCCAACACAATGATACAAGCAGGCAGCTGAACTATGGAAAGCAATGTTGGAGGCGTTGCAGACCTGCCTCCTTTACGGGAACTTTCCTATGTTGAATCTGATGAAGATGAGGAGAGTGCTAATTCATTGGACTTCAGCACTGCAAAAGGCAATGCCTGCATCAGCTGCTGGTAAACCGAATTCTCCTTGAAGCAATATCTGATAACAATATGGCAGCCTAAGTATGGTGCCTTCAACCAGTGGAAGATAGTATGCTTGGCAGGGTCATATGAAAACCAAGAATACTAGCAGTATCTGGGTACAAAACCTCTAGAATCAAATTCGAGATTGACCCCTGCACTGTCAGACTGCATTTGCATCATTTTTAGCAACATTCGTAAATGAGATGCCTTGTTAAGATACGGAAATCGCAGAATCTATTTAGTGACAGTGGATCAAGATGAGTTTGAAGCGATGTGCAAGAGAGATTTTGGAGTCCAGGGAGAAAAGAGAGTAATGTAACAAGTGACCGGCAATGGATTTGGGATAGTACCTGGGGACAGAAGCATGAAGGATACCTGTACATCATGCGAACACCTCCAACCCACCTCTACAGATGTCCAGCAAGGTGAGGAGCTGTGTGATTACAATGAATCAAATTGAGGCCTGAAAGAATCTTATTGTCCAAAAGCTACTTTCCATTTCATCTTTGAGCTTCAAGACTGGGACAAAGAGTATAAGAGATTATCTATAGATGGGCAACTGATAAATAACCTTATATATCACAAGGTTTTGTGTAACTGTTGCCTTTCAAATAATTTCATGTTGAAACTGGGACTCAATTTGAAGATACTTTTGACTGAAATGAGTGAAGACATGGAGAAGAAGAATGCGGAGTACATAGTTAGACTAGCCAAGGAAATCCCTGCAAGTTTTGTTCTGGCTAGGTATGCGCAACTGCTAAGTATTATATTGAGACTCTGGAAGATTCCAAAGAGAATGAATAAGTGGAGGGAGAGGAGGATAGTGGGAAAGAATTGGGTAGTAGTATTAATGTAAGTTCAGATCAAAAGGAAATAATTGATTATATTACACAGATAGATATTCGATCCTATGTTTCTCCATGAAAGACCCAACATTGCAATAAATTTCAGGTGCACCGGAATATAAGCCAATCAGTCTGACTTACCTTGGAGCAACTGAAAGTGATTTTTGTGGGTAAACAGCACTCAGACAAGAGTTCAAAGGAGGTTTAGAAGCAAGTCAATGGTGAGGTGGTTCGCGATCTAGATAATAATAGTTCCATATTACACTCTATTCTCAATTCAATCAACATCCAAATTCAACATGTGTGTGTCCTAGTAAGGCAGTTTGGCTGCTGATCAGCAATTTGATTTCCCAACAGAATGATGACTGGGTTACTCGCACCAAGTATTCAATGCCAAATTTACCTGGAATCAAGTTTTTGGCACACAAAATGTGGGCAATATTGTTCATTATAAGGTGATCAGTTTGGGATCCAGATATGCGAGGAGTACTGGTGGCAGTTGAAATGGGTCATGGGAAGAGGTAAAGCTAAGTACCAGTGGCAATGATATGCCTATTGCTGACTGAGAAAGTTGTTGTGGGGTTGCTTCTGGAAACTGTGTTGGGGAATACCCTTGACAAATAAGTAAATATGGCTCAGAACGACAATTTTGGTATTTTCAGACCAGAACTAAAGCGGTATCCATTGTGCAGACTGAATTCATATCATTGCAATTTTTAGTGATCCAGAGAAGTTCCCGACTAGGGGATCAAGCCCTTACTCCAGCTGTTGAACTAACTGTGGTGGGCACGATACCCAGAGTGGCAGTCGTATTCAAGAGTGTCATTGACACGATAACAGATGGGGCCAATTCCAAATTTCTAATCTTATTGAAAGTAAAAAATGTTGATCTCACCCTGTAAGATCACAACACCAGGATCAATAAGCTAGAAAACCAATGGAATATCCACCTTGTGTCATATGATACCTTAACATCCACAGTGAAACCATCAAGTAATGGCCAACTGTCACACTCATCATGCAGTTGTGAGATATTTGATGACACTCATTGGTACATGACAAAAAAACAATATGCGATGCTGAATAGGGACAAATGCTTGAATTCCATTCAAACTGCAATTTTCAGGCATGCTGGGATTTCTTTCACACTTGGATTGGTATCACCAGCAGATGTGGCTTAGCTCTGGTGTGCGTGAAGATGCAGACCATTATGCTGCGATGGAAAAGTATGGAGCAGAAGCACTCTATTCAGTGGTGAAGAGTTTGATGGATGCCATCTGGACTGAACACAATAGTGGTTGTCAGGATTTGGCGCACCAAATGATACGAATCAGAAAGCCCTGGACAAACAGGAGGTGGTCATAATCGACAGTTTCATATGGGTAGCCTCAGGTTACAACTCCCAATGATAATACACACCATGTTGATTTTGAGTGGACTGAGGGAGCTTAAGCCAAACAGAAGATGATTGGGGATATAGTTACATTGCTCAGTACTTCAGCTTCATGAATAGCTGGAAGAGGGTTGTTAGCTTGTTACTCATTAGTATTGGAATACAACGAGGATTCCAATGCTATTTCAGGGTGGTCATATTATAAATTGCCATGCAATCAGTTGGTAGATGCTCCAATTTTCTAACTGCTGAGGGAGACATTTCTGCGAATGCTAATCAATGTACCAGATGAGTATCCTGATCATGACCATGATGAAGCAGCAAAAGACACGGTTTTTCCAGAACCAGAATGCTATGAAAATGCTCTCCTCCTTGCACCTACTCCACACGACATGATACATTTTTGCCCACTTCCTGTCCTGGTTCAGCATTTGAAGTGGTGGGTAATGTAGTATCTTGTAAATCATGCGGATATACTCCACTTGTACGCGCAAATGTGCAATGTTGAGTGCAGAGACATGCAGCTTCAATTCAATGACATACCCCATCTCTCTGTGTTCATAACTATACCCAAAGCGAGTGTGACAGCCAGAAATCTGCCAGCAGGAAACCATCAGGTAATAACCCACATCTTTAGTGTATTAAATGTGGAGTGCCAAACATTTGGGCAGGTTGTCCAGCTGGGGCAAAACAGATCACCACACATATGGCTATTAAACACAACTTCTAGTGGCTATGATAGCGGAGGGGGGGAACTCCACTGACACTGCAGAGTTGCCATGCTGAAATACCTGCATTGCCTGATGAGTCGACTGAACGTGCTGTAGTCCAGGATATGCAGTATTTTGGAGTCTTCTGAGGACCATAGGATATGGCTGACAGAGACCAGAGATATGATTCTGGCAGATGGTAAAAAGGAACAGTAGACTTAGATCATCATGATGGTGCAATCAATGTATGCCTCTTTAAATATTCAACCAATACAATCTCATCAACTGACACAAATGGTCTAAGTGTGTCATTTGCATGACACTCATGTACCTAAATAAATTATTTCACTGAAGTGTGAATTATTTCATGTGTTTGAATTGTCAGAGATTGGGAATATAGTATTTGTTCGTGAGCAATTGTACTGGTGATTTTGGTTATTTGGTGACAAATTCAAAATGATGTTAGTTGATCTGCACTTTTCGTGGAAAGCGAATCAGAGAGGTTGTAGATACACTGGTCAAATAGTGGACAGTCATGGGAAATATTGTTTGCAGGCACCAACTAATTGATTCATTCTGTGCTGAGTAATATTCCAGCCAATATCAGGATAATAACAATATGCTGAACCAGAAGCTAAAATATGATATTCCAGACTCTCATCATTATCAAATCATTCATCAGCGTGGAATGATGACAATTCACTGTGTGAATGGTCTGAATGATTCATCAATGGCATATTAAAAGTATATCAGAAATGTAATACCAAGTATGATATTTGAAATATAAAATATCACACAACTGACTGTATCTGCTGCACGAGGGATTCTACCGCATGTCATGAGTCTTGGTAAGAGGTATAGTACACGGCATATTCCCTGATCACAATGGCAGTAATGACTGTCCAGGTACGATTGTGTATGTGTTTTGGAATATGTGTTACATCTTACGTGTTTGTGTCAAACCTGCAGCTGCTGTTAGACAATTACCAATGTTCAGACTCACCTTACAGATGCACAACCATAATCATCACATTGTGAGTCACAGCTTGGTAATTAATAGCGCAGTCTGTTGCCTTTGCTGTGTGGTATTTCCTGGCATATAAATGAAGTTGAGGGTCACGTCAGATGCGCAATCAAATCTATTGTAATGATATTTGATTCATATGAAGCCAACTTTGACATGCAGTGATTCATTACCAATGTATCATTCCAGCCCAGAAATGCCTCAGAGTGATAAATCAGCCACTGATGCTTGTGTCCCCAAGTTTGTAGTATACTTTGAATTTAGAATTTGCTTTATTCCTTGTATATTTTCTTTAACTTTAATTACTTTTGAATAAGTGGAATCTGGGCACACAGATTGTCATCCATCAAAGACTCTATACAATAATGGGCAGGCAGCTCATCCAACTCGGCCCTGGTAATATATGAATCTAAGCTTGTTTGGTAGGTGAATGGTGGCACTATATTACCTCAAACTGTTAGCTGAGTGTTAACCACCTATTGGAGGGAGGTTGCCACTAGACACTAAAGTACGAATGCACAGCCTTGGCCGATTGGTAGCTGCACTCAACTCGATATTGATTAAGTAGTGTGTGTAGACCACTTCATCAAAATTCTAAATAACATCCGTGAGTTCTGGGTTCATCACAAAAGCTGAACCTTGCCAGCAAGAATGATAAAAGTTGGATCCTGCTCAGTGACTCTGCAGACCACTGGGGACTCCCACTCACTCCATGGACCATACAGACTGAAAAAGGCCTAAGTTATGAATGGTATTAATGCAGACTTTGCTGTATTCTAACTAAATATATGTGTGCACTGCAATATCCTGTATTCTAAAACAGATTGTGTGAACTGATTTCCATCAAGAGAGTTTGAGGAGAGAGAATCCTGAAATGGTGACTATGATCACTGACAACAGTAGTTGACTGGTTAGTTCCAACTTACTGTATATCTTGAAAGGGTTAACTTCTTAAAGAATCCTAAACTAACTTATCACATTTCTACTCACTGTCCACATCACAAGATTATATAATGATCATATAGTCATGAATGCTCTGGTTAAGAAAAGACAGCTTCAAAGAGTGCAATTAACTGTTATAGTAAGGCAAGTCTGCAATCCCAGCCATTGCATTGCATTCTGCATAACTATTCAAGCCTTGGTGCAACTCAATATTCTGGAATTCATGTAATCAATCTTCTGCCCTCTGTGTGAGTACCTCTCACAATGCTTTATACCATCATATATAGCTTTCAACCACAATATTAATGTTCAGTTCACTTTGAAGTAGTGGGACTCAGAATGGATTTGTAAATTGATGATATGGAATGTACAAGATATCAGGTGCAAAATCTCAATGTAACCGTGTATTCATGACCTATTTGGTAGCAATGTTGATATTCTTAAGTGCTTGAATCAATTAGATTACCCCTGAATTATCCATCATACCATACGATTCTTTCCCCATACTGGTAACTTTCCTGTATATACCCAAATCCTGTCCCCTACATATATGAACTGCAATATTGTTGTGAAGGTATTCTGAAGACATGGCCTAGAAGAATGCATAAATGTCAAGTTATACTCATGATACTGTCTTATTGACAGCTAACATAGCTTCCAAATCCAAATCCCTCAGAATGACATTAGAGTAGCTGTGTCCTCCCGGTGGATATACCATATACACAGATTGATATTTTTTACCGATCAATTACGTCCTGTATTCGAACCATTCTAACTGAGCCATTGCTGACTAGGTCCCAAGTCTATCGTGATATGCTTATTGTCAATGCTGCAAGCTATGCACTAACATACAGTCCTCTCAAATGCTTGAGCTTACACAGAAATTTACTACGTCTTGCGTAGTTATATATAGTGGCACATGCTCCCAGTCTCAATCTCAGGGCACTATTTTGCCAGCACCAAGCGGTAATTACTGTTACACCCATGTCAATGTAACAATGTCTTGAGGTGCATTCGGTTCAATTCTTTGTGTGTTGGCTTTTGCTGACCTCCAAAGGTTGCATCCATCTCATTGTTGATTGAAGTGCGAATATTTGCCATTGGGTATTTGGAATCAATCTATTGAGGTGCACCTTACACTTGGTAAATCACAGCATCAGACTTGCCTACCTTAATGTCAATATGAAGTATAGATTTTAATCTTCTTGAACTGTTTCAAGCTGCACCTCAAATTACATCCTTCTCAACCTTGTGCAACTTCTTGCACCATTTTCCTTGTTATTCTAGTGCACTTAATTTTATATTTTACACTTGTACACTGTCTAACTTGTCTATACAATCCACCAACTTCTATATTCAGATTCATCAACATGGAACCTTTGCCCAGCCAGGTGAGAAATCACTATTCACTGAAGAATCAAGAAGCACACCTTGAGACAGCACTCACAGTTGAATTCAAGAGAACAGCCAAAGTTCATTGTTCATCAACTGTTTGCTTTCCATCCATGCAATTACACTCTGTTAGAGACTGTTAATGTTGATGATTACGTTAGTGAAAAAGGATGATAATACTAATCATGAGATCACCAATGACAAATGTGACCAGTCCAGGTATTTCACATTGTCATTCAATATTGCACAAGATGATTTGGATGACCTTCAAAATGATGTGCTGAGACTGAGCCAGATGTGCCTGGATGAATTATTACAAACAAAAAGGGTTCCACTGCAGAACAAACAGAGCTGTGCTGATACTGTCATTGCACACCCTCCACCTCCAATTTCCCAAATTTCAGCTAGGGTAATGCCATCACAATTACTGATATGCCAAATGTTAACCCTGTTCAACAAAGAATGTAAGTCTGACCATACACCCACCTGGGTGCTTCTCCTATCCAGGTCTTGTGGAGTCCGCAATGTTTCATACACCAAGGCCAGTGGAGATTAGAAGATTCCCCAATGCAAACAGCTACTGTGCTGATACCGAAAAGATTTGTGCAGGCAATCGTATTCATGAAGACCGCATACACAGTATCATGTGATCAGCAGTACACGATGGTGGTTGAAGCTTGGAATCCAGCTCTTCAAGCTCAGCATTGTCAGCAGCCATTAGCAGGTGCTTCTGTCAGTCCACCATCTCTGTGTCAATTGCCTGATAGTTTATCTCTCAACATAGATCCATAATCATGCGAAGCTGTTAGTGTTGGATTCAGGTATCAGCTCCACTTTCTGACTTACAACTGCTGACTATGCCCAACATAATATGCCCAGTTACTACTAGATATTAGTATCATTCGAGAAGAGTTGGCAGATGTGACTTGTGAAACTGTTGTCTCTAGTTTCTGGTTGTAGATGGACTCTGAGCCTGAGGTTTGAATCAAGGTAAATCTGCTTCTGATGGACAATGCTTATCTCTCAAAGGTTATGAATGATACGAAATCAAAGTTTACCCAAATGGATATTCTCGATTAGATTTATCAACAATTCTTCTTTACCACCACTTGCTTAAAGCCCCAGCCTACTACATTTCAATTGTTTCAACCTCTTGCTCCAGAGACATTTGCACTGGCAGCCACAGCTATTCATTATGTGCTATCTGAAAATGTCTCCGAAGAGAAGGCTAGAGTTAGATTTTATCAAGATAAATATAATGATAAATTTTGCACTAACCCAGTAATCCATTTTTCTCTGGAAGCTACAGCTCACATCATTCACAACATTACTGGGCAACTTCATACTCTCCCATCACCACAACTCCCCTTGGATAGGCTCTCCTTGAATCCCAAACTGCACTCCTTGGCCTCGTACTGCTCTTTGTCAGTCCACTCTCATTTCCCCCACTTTCAGCACTGCTTCAAAGGATTGACCACTTCTCAATTCCTGTTGCAGCTTCAATGATTCATACCACACTTCTTGCCTCCCACCTACTTTTGGGAGTACTAATTCGCTGTGATGGGCGGTCCTCATTCCCCTTCAGGGCTGCAATAATATCTCCCTGGCTCCTTAGTCCCCCATTTTCTGTTCTCCCCTGCAAGGTTATATACAGCCCAATCACCATAAGTGCTCTTCTGGCTCGATTGGCACTGCTGCGTGTTCATTTAATGCTCCTCTCCTCCCATCAGTAAAAACTAAATTTCCTTCATTAGATTTGTTTAGTTTAGTGTAACCACAAACTCAAGAAAATGAAATTGAGGTTGACCTGAGATAGGGCATTGCTTGAATTTTAAAGAGTGTTCTTTGGGTTGTCCCGATGTTGTTTTCAAGCATCACGACCAGTGTACCCACCTTTGCGAATGTGACAATGAGCACTTGATGAACTGTCCACACTGCCTTTGGCAATATCACAAATCATCTCCCAGCATACTCCTACATTGCCCAGTGGGATTTGTCCTCGGAATGATCATAATACTCGCTCCGTACGTTCAATGAAGTGTGTAGTCCTTGTTGCACCTGACTCTCCGGGCATAATTTGACCAATGATAGTAACCACATCCGGAAAAGCTTTAGTGTTACCGTAACTGAGATTTGTAATGCCCATTAGCATAGTACTACGATGTGGTATTGATATTACCGCTGTGCGACAGCACATTATGGGTGTGTTACCGTGAGTTGAGGGATTTTACATGACGTTCAGTTACATTTTGACTGTCTGCAAGATAATATGGCATCTCGTGTGTGAGATGCTCAACTGACGCAAATGATTTTTACTACCGATTCGGATACCAACAAGTTGGTGTTCACATACACTAATGATAAGTCACAATCACATGTGATATCAGAGCAATCATGTCATTAATCAAGATATATGCTACTTTTTAGTGTAGGATTTGTATAGCTAAATATACACACAAAGCTCGACTCTTCTAACGCTCCCGCAATAGGTTTCGCCACTCCAGCGAAGCGATCTCGAATGTGAACTCTATAACACGGTTGAAGGTCACTGTATGAATTGGAAAACATGTTGGGTGCGAGAGTAGTGGACACTCGACACATGATCATCAACTATTGGCAATGTGCACATACCGAAACTCACTTGGTTTGACTTGTATATCAGCCGTATGCGAGCTTCCTGAGACGATTGATATCTTTCTCATGAGATTGGTACTGCAACAACTACCTGGTATTCATCACTGCTCTACTGTGACAAGTGTGGCTCTGATATGGTCTGTGACAATCATGGTCTGATTAATGTGGCTCTGACATAGTCCCAGATAATCCCGGCTGTGAAAGTGCACTCTGACATAGTCTCTGACAATTCCAGCTCTGATAAATGTGGCCCTGACAAATGTGGCCCTGACAAGTGCCGCTTTGACATGGTCCCTGGCATGATCCCTGACAATCCCGGCTCTGATAAACATGGCTCTGACAAGTGCGCTCTGACATGATCTGACAATCCCGGCTGCGATAAATGAATTCCGGCTCTGTTGAGCTCTGAAGGAGATTTGGTTGAACCTATCTCTCCGTCAGAGCCTCCATGATTGAATCTTAGATCTAACGAATCTTTCATTTTGTGGATTAAAGAGTATGTCATATGGCTAAGTAAATTGGCCCTGACTAGTGTGGCTCTGACAAGTGTGGCTTTGACATGTTTGGCTCTGACAAGTACAGCTCTGACATGGTCTCTGACAAGGTCTCTGACAAGGTCTCCGACAAGGTCTCTGACAATCCCGGCTCCGATAAACATGGCACTGACAAGTGCGCTGTGATATGATCTGACGATCCCGGCTGCGATAAATGTGACTAACAAGTGCGACTCTGACATGGAATCTGGCTCGGATTGGCTCTGACAAGGTGCGAAAGGCGGCACTGGGTACCAGGCGGCCCTGTTGAGATCAACATATTCGATCGATCTAGTATATCATGTTATATGATTCCCCTGATCCATACTAGTTGAGTAGGTATTGGTTATCTTCGCCGCTCGAAACAAGTTGCACTGGTGAAAGAAGCGAAGAAACATCTACAATGCATCATACTCTTTCCAGCGCATCTTGACACATTATCATTCCATGGGTTCTGTTTGGCATTGCAGACGATAGATACTCCAAATCCTCTACAAACAATTGGTCGCGATGTACCTTCTGTCATATTGCACTCCCATTAGCATTGGCTTCCCCTGTATTGATTCTATCACTAAAACTAACAGCGTATAACAGTTTGGCAGGGCAATATCTTTGTTGACATACCCAACTATTGTTTCGTGGTGCTCGATCTCCTTGAATCAAAATATTTGTGAATTGATTGCATTGTCCGTGCCACATCTCCTCACACCTTGCCTTTCGAACTACAACTGTATCTGGATCGTTCTGCTGCTGTATAGTGACTGTGACGCCATTTGCTAGGCTTATCCTTCGACGGAGAATCCACGATGCATGTGATCCAGAGGTCCATAGGTCCAGACTGGCCCTCGTATCTGCTTGAAATGTCGAAAAATTCGATGTCAGAGCGTCAATATACTGTGATATGCTGATACCCTCTGCAAATGTCATAGTTGCAATCGTGTTGCATTTGCTCATTACTCCATTGATACGAGGTATCAGACCAGGTGATAATTTGTCGGACGCCAGAGAATCCCCTACAAAAAGCTTTCTGCTGATATCTGCCTTCGGCGCGAGGGGATCTGATTCAACGATATGCAGTAAAGTGCTGACTCTCCACTTCATTTGAAATATGCGCATTTGCTATGGTAAAATCTGCGGAATATAGTTTACCTTGTTGGAAGAATGGTAGTCATCCTTCATGAGGTTTTTGTGAGCGGCTTCAGATCTTTCGGTGTCACTGTTATCAGCAGACCCCACTTCCCTCATACATTCGATATAGTGGAGAAGGGAACAAAATTTGGGTATCTTGCTCATACTGTGGCTCTCGCGGTATGGTAGGAAGAGGTTGATGTTGGTGCTGATGCCACTAACCGCATCCTGTAGGTATTTGAGCGTGGTTTTGGTGTGGGAGTGATAGCTGGCAATCAATATGAAGTCGGTGACAGATTTGCTGAACTTGAAGTTGTCGGGATGCCCTTTTAGAAGATGGGCAAGCGCTGCAAGCCAGACCTTCACCATCTCCATGTACTCGGCACTGGTCCATTGTTTCAGGTGGGTGAGTTTGTCTCCAAACTGGCATCTGTTGGAGAAGCGAGGAATTATGGAAAGTCGTTCATCTATCAGGTCCAAACTCTTTTCCTAGCAATAAATATCTTTCAAAAAACAAACAATCCATTCCCAGGTGTGATTCTTAAATAAGTCCATCAGTGGCTGGTGCAACCGGTCAACATTCATGCAACTATATGTATCACATCCTGCATGGGCATCGGCAAAATTTGGACAGTTGGCAAACTTCCACAGCCCCACCTCCTCAGCAGCCATTGATGACAAATTAAGGTACCGTTGGGAGTGGCAGCGCCAGGGCCTGCGGGCGAAGCTGGGCATGTCATCTGGGCGTATCTCGCATCGAGGGCACCAACCATTTTCCACCATAGTTATGGTCCACTTGTCTGGGTGGTCTGCAAGGAATGACGCGATTCGGGGACTTGCATGACGAGTGCAACCGTCTGCTCAAAGAACCGCGAATCTGCGCTTTGCCGGCTTCTGTCGAGCATGCAATATTGTTTCAATAGGATCATGTTTGGCTAAGCTATTGGTGTGGCGTTTCGGTCCATTTGGACAGTTCGGTAAATGAAGAATTAGTATTAACCGGTTCGTCTTAACCGATCGTCTCTTTGCCATGGAGCGGTTGCCGACACTGAGATGAACAAGCAAGACCGTTTTGTTGCTGCTTAGCGTAAAGAGCATAGTTTTGTCACCGCGGAGTATAATGGGGAGAACTGTTGATCCATTTGGCAATGATTGCTAGGATGTGTTAGCAATGAGTAATGAGGTTCTATCATCTAGGCAAATCCGGTGAACACTGGAGCTGACACTGTTGACACGCTACCTGCTCTGACCCGATGAAACTGACCCGCTATCTCTGTCACGCTCTGTGACACGCTCTCTGACACCCTCGCTGACATGCTCTCTGACACGCTCTCTGACACGCTCTCTGACACACTCTCTGACACATTCTCTCCAACATGCTCTCTGACACGTTCCCTCTGACACGCTCTCTGACACGTTCTCCCTGACACGATCTCTCTGACACGATCTCCCTGACACGCTCTCTGACACATTCTCCCTGACACGATCTCTTCGACATGATCTCTCTGACACGATCTCTCTAACACACTCTCTCTGATATGCTCTGTCTGACATGATCTCTCTGACATGATCTCTCTGACATGATCTCTCTGACATGATCTCTCTGACATGATCTCTCTGACACTCTAACTCACCCAAACACAACGAAAATCTGACAAGAAACAATCTGTCTGACAATACAAGGAAACTTACCTGCGTTTTCCACCACCACTCTGTGGTCCATATCTCAGCATATATATGTTGCCCACTGGAATCCATTTGTTTGACAGGCGCGTACGAGAGATGTTCCTTAAACAGGGGATGTTCTAGGATATCTTGTATCGCCACAATTGGGTTCCGATACCAGAACGGAGTAGCTTTTCCTTCCGTATTAACCGAACTTTCCTCCCATCCACATGCAAGTCCGTCCATTTATTCCATGTCCGCAATGAGTTGATCGAGCTGGTCATGGTTCTACGCATTGGCGTCGGGTACAATATGTCTTGGTTTGAGGATGTTGTTGAGTTTCGTTTTACGTAGGTTGGTATCCACAATAGAACAACTAAGTTGCCATTGTTGGGGTGTAGCAAACAGAGCAACTGGGTCTCAGTCATCATTCTCAAATGAATAAACTCTTACTGTGTCATCGATTGGGGCTCATGCGTTGGGGAATATCTCCGTCTCAGGTGGCTGGCTGAGTGTATTGTCATCAAATTGGGGAATGTCATCTGCTAGTTCGTAGTCTAGCCCATCCGACACGGCAAGATTGCTAGTATTCGGGGGAAGACGCACATGTGTTGAATGGCGGTGACCAGTGAGACCACTGTGTCTGGAAAAACCCTGCCATATAAACGGCAAATAAAGGACTGCATTGTTGAAGGGGAACTGGTTACGATTGAGTGCCCCCGGGAAATTGATCGTAGTGAGGCTCTTATCACATGTCCCAATGCTGTGTATTCAGCCTACTCTACACCGACTTCGATGCTAGCCTAGCCTCATGATATTGTTGTACCACACACTATCTTTAGGCTTGGAGTATACTATCTTTAGCCCCCATTGTTTCCTTGTGTGGAATGCTGGGAAGTTCCGCTTCTAAGCAACATTGTTCGCTTCCCAAAACGGAACAGTGTGAGTTGATGTTTCTGCCGCACACCACTCATCATTTCTACACCACAACCCCTCACTTTCTTCCGAACCTCGTTGCGTTCGGCCTTCTAAAAAATGCCAACATTGTTGCATCTCCCTATTCCGACCTGACTCAACTAACTAGCATTTTATTTCTTCAGACTCTCCTCACTTCAATCTGTGGTGCTTTCTCAACCGGATCGACTTGCGTATTCGCATCACAGTAACAATGTGTGTCGGAGGGGTCATTCCACTGCGCATGGGTCAGAGCGAAACTAGTACTAGTTGATATATATCACATACAATCCTCACTGATTCACTCAGATCAATCAACGTGAACTTAACGACCGTGATATCCACTCAGCGGCCTTCATATCCACTCAGCAACCCTCATTACTGCCGAACGACCATCATTAAAAGACCACCACAAGTTCGAAAGAGATCGCCCACCTGCACTTCGAATTGGACCAAAGAAATCTGTGCCTCAGTGCTAAAGAAGATGACCCAGGACATAGATGCTGTGAGTAGCCGGTCTGCATTCACTGAAGGCCTTGCAGCAGTCCAGGGATGGAAAACTAAACACGACAGATCCACAATCCCTTCATACACCATTATCAAATTGTACAACGAGGTGCGAGGTGTAGCAAAGACGGGTGACCAGGTTAGTAAATCCGACTCTGACATTGAGTTTCTGACATTGAGTCTCTGACATTGAGTCTCTGACATTGAGTCTCTGACATTGAGTCTCTGACATTGAGTCTCTGACATCGACTGACATTGACCTGACATATAGGAGTTTACCAACATTTGCTAGATGCTTGCTGAGAACTCTCGAGAACGTCTGGGACTTACACCGGATGCGAAGCTCAATGATGCTGATGTCCGTACAATGGAAACACTCATCTCATGCTTACAAAGAAGCGTCACCCGAAGGGCCACCACCACACCCAGGAAAGCCCCACCAAGCCCCGCCAGACAGTCACAGACTGCAACGAGCCCCGCCGCAAAGCCACCAACCACTTCAAGCCCCGCGCCAAAGATCTCATCAGTTTCTTCATTTGACCACATCCTGGTCCCTCCTACTACAACGATCAATAAACGCAGTTTAGATGTTCGTGTTGGGTCTACTACACCCGCAATGTGAAGCTCAACCTCATCACGACCAAGGGGAGATTCGGTAGCACGGGGTAGAAGTACCACTCCTTGAGGCACTACACAATCGGCAGTATTGTCCAAGATACCTCCTGCTACAGTTTCGGGGGTTTTGGGGGATGGTCAGTCGCCTAGATTCGACCCAATCAGACCAACAGCTGTGGCAGTGCCCTCCAGCAATCCATGTTCGGACGGAAAGTACACGCGATCCCTTGCCACACTCACTCGTAGATCTCAGCAGCAGGAGGCCTAAACGCGGTTCAACCAGCTCACCAGCTCGATCTGTTGTGGGAGGCACCTCACCGGGAAATCAATACCAAGTAGCCAGAGAAGACTGTATTGATCCTCTTATCATGTGGATGGAAGATGATCACCCGGTAGATATTATGGAAGAGTTGAAAAGGCCTCGAGTTCTGAGAGACTTTCCAATGAATCCTAATGCACCCCAGTGATATGACCAACTTGTTGCGTGGATTACTCGGCAATATAATCTGGCAATCTACTGGCGGGCTGTTGACTCCTGTTTGGTGAGCACAACGTCCACCCAGGGTGGTAGTCCATGGTCAAGTGTTTCACTGATTGACAGTCCATTGGCCGAATCAATCTGGGATGACTGTCTGACCTTCGCAGAAATTGAAGGCCATCTGATGGTGACATTCGTTACCATCAACAAGACGGCCATGGTGGATGACACCGACAATGAAATTGAATTTATCAAGACCAACCCCCTCAACTATCGAGGGCAACGCCATGGAATGACACTCAGTGGAAGCTGGGGTCCCGCAGGCCTCACTGGTGTCACTGATCCACTTTGCAATCTACACCTCAGGACTGATCAAATGGGTTGAAGAGTATGTATCAGAAGCCGAAGGGCTGTTCTTTGTAGATGACCTTGGCTCGGTGGCAACCAGATACGATGTCAACCTGGTCGTCTCAATTCTTGAGAGGTGCGCAGCACTCAGCATCGAGTGGGCAAGTAGACGAGGGCTACAGTTCGACTAAGCCAAGACAGAGGCGGCACCATTCACCCACAGACGAGGCCACAGGAAACACTTCTGGCCAAAACTGACACCAAAGATAAGAGTCGGCAGCGGGTTCATACGATTCCATACACAGGCGACACGTTGGCTGGGCATCTGGATGGACACACATCTATCGTTCAAGGAGCAGCACAACTGATGCACGAAGAAAGCAAGGGCAGCAGATGCGAGACTCCGCACCCTTACCTTGACATATGGCATTGTTCCTGAGAGCATAAGGGCCGTCCAAGTGGCCTGCGTCCAAGCGGTCGCACTGTATGGGAGTGAACTCTGGTGAGATCCAAAAGAAGTCGGCAGGCAAGATGACCTCCAACGCCTTCTCAATCGACAAGCCAGGTCCAACCTGGGCGCTCTGCCCACAACCCCATGGGATGCACTTATGAGAGAGTCAGGGCTCAAGCCCGCGCCTGTAATCTTAGACCCCAGACTACAGCGATTCGCAGCGAGACTTGCAGACGCATGTAGGAAGAAGTTAAGAGAGTTATGCCGAAACACATCCTCCGGGTCACCGAGATTCAGAGTGGTCGAGAAAGAGCCTGAGTAAAGCCTGACATCCGAATGCATGAAGTTGCCCGTCCCAGGCTAGGAATCAGTAGTCAGAACCACCATATTGGACGACACCACCGCTGCCAAGAGAACCACGCAGCACTGGGTGAGAGAGAAAGAAGCCAAAATCAGAGCAGGAATCTGGATGTGGTCGACAGCTGGATCAGGCTCAGATGATGGCCGACTGGGAGCTGCAGTAGTGTGCAAAGCTGGAAATCAATGGAGGTCCCGAGGCAGTTTTCTGGGCACTGGGCGCATGGAGGTCTTCGAGGCCAAGCTGCAGGTGAATGAACTTGCGCTTGATTTGACGATTGAGAAGAGAGAAACATTGCAAAGGCATGCTGTGAAAACGGTGGCAGTCTTTATCCACGCGCAAGCAGCAATTCGACAAGCGGCACACCTTGGGCCGTGACACTCCGGCATCCCTTGGACCCAAGAGGCGGACCATCAGGCAAACCTGGCCCGAGACGCCAGCAGAGACAGGGTGATAGAGCGGCTATAGACTTCGGCCTCGGATAGAGCTAGACAAATCTTTGAGGGAAGGTCAGCAGCCAAGGCAAAGTGGGAGGCCAACGACTGTAGCAAGCATTTCTGCTACAGCCTCAACGGCCAGAGGGTGACCCAGAGACCTATTCTGATGACAAGTGTGAAGTCGCTGGCTACCAGGTTCTACAGACTAAAGTGCGGGCATGCGCACACTTGAGTCTACCTAGAACGGTTTAGCCACGGAGAGGACAACAAATGCTGGTGGTAGAGGCGGCAAAGGCAGGACAGCAGCCCAGACACAGGATCACCTCTTCCGCCACCGCAGCCAGTGCAGAGACCAGCAACAGCCACTATTGAAGGCAGTGGGAAAAGCGATGGGCTCGAATGTGGGCAGATGCAGACACGTGCAGATCTCTGAGCTGTTTCCCAAAGAAGTGTGCGACCAAGCGGTGATGGACTTCCTGGCGGCTACTGAAGTCAGGAAGTTCCCGCCCAGATGAATGACCGTATGGAGCAGGCGCAGAGGCCGACTCAGGTGGGGAGCGGCAGCAGTGGGCTTAGATCTTTTCCTTTCCTTTCCTTTCTGTTTTAGTCTATCGTTTAGCGTTTTCATTTGTCATCGGGGATAAAGGGTTGCAGTGGGGGAGCTCCGCCATCTAGCCGGCTCGCCCAGAGGCGGAGGGGATATTAGGTTCTGTCATACTCCAATTAGAATGCATACAGTATGAATAAAACAAACAAACTAAAACCCCCTCAACCTGGAACACACATCAACCATTAGGGTGAAACAAGAGGACGATGATAGCAAGCCCTTCGGTATTGACTTAAAAGACAGTTCCGAAGTCGAAAGCAGTGCCAATAAATTGAATGATATGGAGGAGGAGGACGATAGGGAAGGGAAGGACGAGCTACCGGGGATGCCGTAGGACCAGGACAATTCTGATCCGGGGCTCATGCCGATCACTAACAAGGCACCACCGAGTCATTCCCCCTGCCGGACTGTCGAAGAAGAGGACACAGATTTCAACATTCAAAAAGCAGAAGAATTAGATCAGGTATACGCTGACTTCAACAACGTTGCCCTAATGGAACTAAAGGGAGCCAACAACCCTGATGCGCAAGCACAGAAGGAGGACCAGACAGATATTGTCGATGTGGATGGGTGAGTCACTGTCCTTGTCAGAGTGGTCGCCGTCAGAGCTGTAGAGCTACTGTCAGAGCTGAGCAGCTGTCAGAGCTGCTGTCAGAGCTGCTGTCAGAGCTGCTGTCAGAGCTGTTGTCAGAGCTCAGCCGCTGTCAGAGCTGCTGTCAGAGCTGCTGTCAGAGCTGTTGTCAGAGCTCAGCCGCTGTCAGCTGCTGTCAGAGCTGCTGTCAGAGTTGCTGTCAGAGCTCAGCCGCTGTCAGCTGCTGTCAGAGCTGCTGTCAGAGTTGCTGTCAGAGCTCAGCCGCTGTCAGAGCTGTTGTCTGAGCTGTTGTCAGAGCTCAGCCCGCTGTCAGAGCAGCTGTCAGAATGTTCAATGAAGCTAATTTTTATTCCCGGGTAAGTGGAGCTGATGGATAACCGGGAATTTGAGAGAGAAAACTTGGAGGAGTCAATGGCAGCGTTAGGTATCACCATGGAGATCAGAACTTTCAAGCCACTCCACAAACCCACACAGTTACAACAACACCACATTATTGCAGTGAATTGGATGGCAGAGAAGGAGAATAGCTTGGCGAAGTGTGGTTTATTGGCTGATGACTGCAGTACAGGCAAGGTTAGACCTGGCTGTGCCCTTGAGATATACTGTTCACCACACTAACACTCATCAGACTCTCACAGCACTAGCTTTAATATGTCACCAGGTTAATGCCTATGAACCAAAAATCAAGAATCCACCTCCTGGGTTCGACAAATGGGAGATCGACATGAACGACCACAAAGAGAAGTTTGAACCTGGGCGAGAAGGTCGGAAGAGAGCTATGAAAGCCACAGTGGGAGGTCCACCTCTCAACATTAATTTGATGGTATGACCAGAATACATACCACAATAATGACTTCAAGCTTAGGTTGAAATAGCCCTAAACCAATCGTTGCAGAATGGGAAGCTGCGGTGACTAAGTTCACTGAGTTAACTCCACATCTCCATTATGGTACTTCTTCCTGCAGAAAGGCATCCCATCGAGCCACTCTTCATCGTAAACCATGGAGATTAGTGATGATCTCAACCATTGAGACTTTCTACCAATGGTCCAACCAGGAGGAAGCCGACAGTTCAGAATTTTGGGGCCCTGCCATATTTCATCCGGTTATCTTAGGTGAGGCCCATAGGTTGAGAATGAGCTGGACCCCAATCAGCATGTTTAGGAAGGCTAATGGCAGGTTGATTAAAATGGACACCCACAATTACAATATGCATATGGTGTCCTGTATACTCAGTGTGGAGCCGCAATACAACTGGATGTTAATGACAACCCCATTGGTGAATGGCATTGAAGACTTACGTTGGATCCTGCATTTTCTGGAGAGTTCATCCTGGTTGACCGTACAGCTGCCGCCAGATACATTCAACTATACTCACAACATTGATGACGATTGGGTCGCCCACGGGAGTAATGTGTCAGGTACTAAACGTGGTGCAGGGTTCATGCAAGTTGCAGATCCGTACAAGAAAGGCCCAGAATTTGGATCACTTGTTCACTGCACAACAATGGCTTGGGATACTTATATGTTGCCCCTAATTGGTGAAGTGGGGAAATTGAAAAAGGCCACACAAACATCAGATAGATTAATCGGATGACACCGCTATGAGGAAACTATTGGGAAGCGAGCTTTTGTGGTTTTATGCACCCTAATACTATGGAGAACAATGGTGAGCCATATCCCGTTCAAGAATCCAAGACCCATCATCAACATCCCTCCTATGCATGTAACCACTGAACTTGTTTCATTCACCAAGTCCTCTGCAGCTGGACATTTCTGCATTAATTTGGTGGACGGTAGCTATAAATGACTTAGAGAGAGAGTCACCGGGGTTGCCTCCATGCTGGCTACGACAATGGGCAACAGTAAGCCATTTGGCTCTCGTTGGTGGTTTATTTGCCTTATCTCGGTAGGGCTTATACTTGGCACTTCCTCGATGGATCCGGAAATATCTCAGTCGAAATAATTATGGTGTGTACCTTCGGCAGTTGCTGACACGGGTAGAGTGAACCTGATCATGCTGAGGACTGCTATGTCTGAGTTTGCAAAGGCTTTCACAGGGAAGACGGACCAAGTACCTCCGTCTCGGAAGGTCAAGGGTATGATGTATGATCAGAGCAAGGCTGCATTGTGGTTTGGGGCTCTAACGTTGGCTTGGCTCAAACACTATCTCCGGAACACCTTGACAGCGAAAGACAATGGAGGGAAGGTGATTCTGTGGGTATATTGGCCACTTACCCAGTGGCTCATCGAACAGGTTAGCACTCCTTCACAATCCCACTTTCTGCCACTCATATCAACTCTGACATTGAACTCTGACATGCATCAACTCTGACATTTAACTCTGACATCGACTCTTTGTATGACAATAATACTAACTGTGCACAGTACTGCCGCCTCTTTGGGTACAAGCGTTTTGCTATGCATAGCGTAATGAGTGCCGATGCACGAGCCGCCGTGCAGAAGTCATGTATCAACCACGGGCAGCTGAGGGTCCTGGTCCTGTCCTATCTGACAAGCAATGAGGGCTGGAACCTACATTATAATTGCCGAAATTCTGTCATGGTAGAACAGGGTATAAAGGACCCAATGGAACATCAGGCATGGTCGCATGTCCGGCAGATGGGTCAACAGCAAACGCAACGCACAGCTCAATTGGTAAAACTCGCCACTATCAATCGGTTGATTGAAAACACCCAGCGGATGAAGCAATCACCATTGCTATATGCTCTGGGGGTTCTCCAGAACGCTGCCCATGAGGATATTGATCTTGATGCTGGTCAAGTATATGATATGTTCATTGGAATAATTTCACCACAGGCACTCCGGTGTGCCGTGATTGGTCATGATAACGATGTAATAATGGATGTTTGTTAATTCGTGATCTTTCTATAGTTTCCATTTTTAGGTCTGCGCTTTTTTTCCTTCTAGGTTGCTTCTTGGGTGTGGGATCTCTCTTTCGGGATCACAGTTTTGGTCTCTGTTTGGGTTTCCGGGTTTGCCCTGCTGGGTTTTGGGTCGCTCTTGGGTTATCTCACACTTGTCTGTTTGGAAGCTTTGGAGCTGTATAGATGACTAGTACTGACGAATGGAGTAATTTAGTCACTGACTTTGACTGCCGACCAGCCTGACTGCAACTCTGACAGCTGCAACTCTGACAGCTGCAACTCTGACAGCTGCAACTCTGACTGCAGCCACTCTGACAGCAGCCACTCTGACATAAGCCCTCTGACAACAACTCTGACAACAATCTGACAACCGCTCTGACAGCAACTCTCCAATGAGTGTTCCATGACCATGCTCAGTGGACAAAAAGTCTCCATCATTTAACAATGCGAAATCTCTATTGTTAAGCACTCTTCAAGCATATCGCCCAGCAAGTACTCTACAGTCAAGGTTAAAATAAACGATGGTTTCGGTACTTGCTATAACCATATTGAAGGGACACCATGAGGTTAAACTATACCAAAATCCCTTAATACCAATAACAGCCAAGACTAACCCCCGAAGACATAAAGAAGCTAACAAACATAATGTGCAGTCCAGATGCATAATAGTCCTATCCAACGAGATATCTGTCCCACATGGTTGTATGCTCAAGTTTGTCGTTAGTGTGTATTCACTTCAGAGATATGAGAGACACTCACAGTGCCGAAGAGGGATGCTTTAACACTTTCGAATACGAATTTGACTTGGCACGCATTTGATGGGCTTGGCTGGAGAGCCGATACATGGAGTAGCCACCGCTCTCTTCGTCTTGTTAACCGATATTGTATCATCAGACCGGCACTGTTCAATGCTTTCGGATGAGTGGCCAGTTGTAGCAGCCATTGTAGGGTTGTTAGATTGAGAACACTGTGGGTAGAGAATGGGACTCTATGCCGTACGAGAGTACGAATTCTAGTGCCTGATGGTGCTACCAAAGTACTGCACGACCTATATATATACTACACACTCCCAACATTCAGTTGGCAAGATCAGCAGATGTACCACACAGTGAATTACAATGGGTCCGTGAGTTTGATTCATCTACCCAATCCCCGGGCCCCACAGTAAACTGCAATGGTTCTGTGACATTGATTCTTCCAGTTGAATCGCCTGGCCCAGTTGTGAGAAAAATATGCCAATCGAGCACAACTCGGCTCTGACATGGTGGCACAGACAGGTCGCTCTGCGAAGGTTGATCTGACAAGGTCGCTTTGACAAGGTCGCTCTGACAGGGTGCTCTGACAGGTTGCTCTGACAAGCACATGCTACTCTTCTAACAAGCCCAGTGACAATTTCGTATGGCCAACACTAAATACTTACTCGAGTTTGGATCAGGGAACACTAGCGGACATGATCCGGATATGGTCTAAGAGTGGACCTCGGGGTCAAACCAAATCTTTCTCAGCTCCCTTTGTACGGATATGGGGGCCTAACCACTGACGAATATGAACTACTACCGATAGGGCTATGCGTCGTCCAACACTTAACCAGGTAAGTTACCTCTTGAACGTCCTTAGGTACCTACTCCCATACATAGGAGAGCTGCACCGCAAATCCCATCGACCTCCAACCATGTGCAGTTACATGATGCTATACTACGTGCAATGCAATATTCAAATTATAAGGCCTTCAGTATGTTCACCCTCAGGTTGGGTCAGCAGCTGTTGCCCGTGGAGGACTGGTGGTGAGATCTCGCTGGACATGTGTGAGCATACGATTTGTGACTGTTGCTGCCCCTTTGACTCGCATAGCTGTACAGATCATACTATGCAGTTTCGAGATCCAGCTGTGTGGTGGGATCCACAGAGCGAGATCCGAGAGTGGTTGTGGGAGAAGTGTCTCATAGAGTTGCCCAATGTAGGGGTTTTTGGGCATGAATATAGTCGGGAAGATTGGCAGATTACTGATACTTAACAAAGTGGAATATTATCAATTCTAACTTATGGAACCTATAAAACTTACGGTGAACATGGGAATTTCCAGTATAACTTTGACTCTGACATGAGAGTCCCAAAGTATACGGTATAACTCGAACAATTGACTTAATTCTGACAATTTCCCTAACTCTGACAACATCAGCAAAATGTATTCTAGTCACTGGAAGCCTCCAGGAGTGTCTGAGAAAATGTAGAGTGTAAACTTAGATGCGTCAATTTCAGGAGAGTATCAGACCATAGGAGGGCATTCCTGCCGGCCTTCAGAGTAACTGGGATCTCTGATGACAGGTACCGGAGTGATTGTGACAGGTTTGGGAACACCTCGGAGCGCCAGAGAGAACTTTGGGAGCACCTGGGAGCACCCGGGAGCGCCGTCAACAAGCCTGGGGGCGCCGGCGACAAGCCTGGGAGCGCCGGCGACAAGCCTGGGAGCGCCGGCGACAAGCCTGGGAGCACATCGAATCACAGTACAGCAGTCTGGAAAAACATCTTCTTTTGGAACGCTGCTGGTGCGCCTCAAAATCATAGCTACTACCTATCGTTTACCCAGGTATTCAGTTTGTATTCTCATCTATGTATCTACACACGGTATATCTGGACTGGCTGCAGGCGGTGCTTGAGAGCAATGTGAGGTGCGCCGGGAAATGATGATCCCGTGGACTCAGAAATACACTCCGAGGCTGTGATCGAGCGAGTTTAGAGATGACTTTGACGCGGCGACCAAGTGTATTTGGAGATGCAGTCCGAGATCGTAATCGAGCGAGTTTGTAGATGAATTTCGAGGCCATGATCATGCGAACTTGCAGGCCGTAATCGACCGAGTCTGGATATGCACTTGGAGGCCATGATCGTTAAAACTTGCAGGCCGTAATCGAGCGAGTTTGGAGATGCACTTGGGGTCGGTAATCGAGCGAGGTGGGACGAGTACTTGGAGGCAGTCGATGGATGGTGCGCCGGGTGCTGAGACTGTAATCATCAGTTTGTTATCTCACATCCATGGGAATATGACATTACCATTTAGCTATGATGGAGAGCTGGCTGATGGCGGTCGATTGTATAGGGAGGCACACCACAACCAAGCTGCATTCAGGGGTCAACTCGAGATCTTAGAAATGAAATGAAGACAAACAATCCTGGGTGGATGATGTGCTCAGTGTATGCTGCACTCGGTGTCTACTCTTGATCATGACACGGAGAGATAAAGAGGGATGACTGAACTTTGTGTTCTGCGATGATGGTAGAGTTGTGGATAAGAAAGAGAGAGATGGGGGATGAAGATGGGAACAATGTGGAGGATAGAAGCGGATATGAGAAATCAAGGGTACAACTTTGCCTGATTGGGTTGGGAAGACCTCGTGTCGATGTACTTACACGCCGGATCGGAACTCGTACATGCTGTATCGGGGATGGTAAATTGACCTGCACAGAAAATTCTCTTAAGTAGCTGTTTGTCATGATGGTCTCCCCCATCTCCTCTCATCTCTCTCTTTCTCGTCCTCAACTCTACAATCACCTAAGAACACAAAGTTAAGTCATCGCTTTCTGACTCTCCATGCCATGATCAAGAGTTCACACCGAGTACAGCATACACTGAGTGCAGCATTCACTGAGTACTGCATACACTGCGTACGGCATCATCACAAGATGGACTGTCTCCCGCTCCCAGCCAGTCTCTCATCTCTCGCCAGACCATGTTGTACTCAATTCTCTACATTGCCACAATTACAAGTTAACCAATGAATAGAGTCTGAGCTCCCATCACACCTCCCTCCCAAACGACCGCCTCCAGATTGACCACCACCAAGTTCTCCTTCAATCTCGCTTAATCATGGCCTCCAAGTGCATCTCCAAACTGGCTCGATCACAGCCTGCATGTGTATCTCTAAACTTGCATGATTACGCCGTCCTCCAAGTTCGCATGATTACAGCCTCCAAGTGCATCCCCAAACTAGCTCGAATACAGCCTCCAAACTCGCTGGATCACGGCCTCGAAATGCATCTCTAAGTTCACTTGATCATGGTGTGGTGAAACAGTGGAGGTAGAGGGCAGACAGCCCATCTTCAACACTCCGCCGCACCTCGCATGGCATCCGAAAGGAATTCGTGAGACAGAGCGGTTCTAGCTCGAGGAGTATAGGAAGAGGGTGACAAGATATGAAGGGATACACGGCCATGATGAATGACACAAATTGTGTGGATCCATGAACCCTTGGCCAGAGAGCGTGAGACCAAGAGTGGGGATTGATAGAGTGTGTATTTCATATAATGAGATGATGTCTATCTACCCCAGGGACTCCCAAATATATACTGCCTGTCGCTCAGTCCATCTCCATTATCCCTGTATCTCCATATGTATATTTAGAGAGACTTAGATAATACATGCCATATTATGATGTAGCGAATGTTGTAACTGTAACAAAGACCAATTTGATTGATGAAATGCCTTGTGGTTATGGAACCCTAAGAACCTCTGGTGTGAGAATATGGCACCAAGTCTCCCGCAGAGCTTGTGCCGAGGTCTCAGCAGCTCTCGAAGCCTCCCACAGACCTGCGCAGAGGTCTCAGCAGCTCCAAACTTTGACTATCCTAATTGTCAAATCTCGTAGCATGGTGAATGCACCTCCCTCACTGCAGGTGCTTTTAGGAGCACGTGAGAATGCTCTTGCAGAGTCTGAGAGCAAGTTGCAAAGCTCCAGGGGGGGCTGGGAGCATCTAGAAGTACTTAGAAGCACTGGTGAGGGCTACCGGAGTGACTGGAAGGGTTATGCATGGCTTCTGGGCCGAATTACATTTTGCTGAAGGACCAACCTACTCTGAAACAGGAAGCAACCCCCACCTATGATACGGCATTACATCCACTTCAACTCAGGACAACCCAATGTATACGGTATAACTTCAACTCTGACAATCACTTCAACTCTGACAATTACTTCAACTCTGACAATTTCCATAACTCTCACAACCTCCCTACTCTGATACGGGAAGCAACCGCACCTATAATACGGCATTACTTCTACTTTGACTAGGGAGACGCAATGTATATGGTATAACATCGACTCTGACAATGTCTTTAACTCTGACAACCACCCTGCTCTGATACGGGAAGCACCCTCACGTATAATTCGTCATTACACCTACTTTGACTTGGGCAAACCAAATGTGTACGGTATAGCTTTGACTCTGACAATTACCTTAACTCTGATGATTTCCCTTACTCTGACATCCACCCTACTCTGATATGGGAAGCAACCCCACCTATAATACAGCATTACTTGAACTTTGACTCGGGAGAACCAAATGTATACCGTATAACTTCGACTCTGATGGTTACCTTAACTCTGACAATTTCCACAACTCTGACAACCACCCTACTCTGATACGGGAAGCAACTCCACCTATAATACAGCATTACTTCAACTTTGACTAGGGAGAACCCTATGTATATGGTATAACTTCGACTCTGACAGTTACTATAACTCTGACAAGTTCTACAACTCTGACAACCACCCTACCTGATACAGGAAGCAACCCCACCTATAATATGGCATTAGGTCAACTTTGACTCGGGTGACCCAACATACACAGTATACCTTGGACTCTAGCAATCACCCTAACTCTGACAATCACCCTAACTCTGACAATCACCCTAACTCTGACAATCACCCTAACTCTGACAATCACCCTAACTCTGACAATCACCCTTACTCTGACAATCACC
>Ga0307512_10000946_pt1 | contig 42673 bp, 37 predicted proteins | sample 14_EM_MG_FD_200267 | JGI IMG/M metagenome (GOLD analysis project Ga0307512, IMG submission 200267) | Populus trichocarpa ectomycorrhiza microbial communities from riparian zone in the Pacific Northwest, United States - 14_EM | ecosystem: Host-associated > Plants > Roots > Unclassified | place... | reverse complement strand
AGTTAAGTCATCCCTCTCTATCTCTCCATGACATGATCATGAGTTGACACCGAGTACAGCATACACCGAGTACAGCATACACCGAGTACAGCATACACCGAGTACAGTATCCACCCAAAATTGTTTGTCTTCCCTTCATTCACATGAGTACAAGTTGACCCCTGAATGTAGCTTCAGCTTCTGGCGTACCTCCCTACACAATCGACCGCCATCAGCCAACTCTCCATGAGTAATCAATGGTAAAGTCACATTGTCACATTCCCACGGTTGCGAGTTAACTAACTGATGAATAGAGTCTCAGCACCGGGCGCGCCGTCCATCAAGCACCTCCAAGTACTCATCCAATCTCAGTTGATCACGGCCTCCAAGTGTATCTCGAAACTTGCTCGGTCACGGCCTCCAAGTGCACCTCCGAACTCTCTCGGTCACAGCCTCCAAGCGCATCTCCAAACTCGCTCGATCACAGCCTCCAAGTGAATCTCCAAACTCGCTCGATTACAGCCTCCAAGTGTATCTCCAAACTCGCTCGATTACGGCCTCCAAGTTCGCACGATCACGGCCTCCAAGTGCATCTCTGAATTCACTCTATCCTGGCCTCCAAGTGCATCTCTGAGTTCACTCGATCACAGCCTCCAAGTGCATATCTCAACTCGCTCGATCACGGCCTCCAAGTCCATCATCAATGAGCGATGGCGGGTGTACGGAGATTCAGGGGTTACGGAGGTGTAGATTGGTAGCTATATAGATACATAGATACATAGATGAGAATACAAACTGAATGCATAAGTTTTGAAAATTGTTGAACGATAAGTTGTAGCTATGATTTCCAGGCACACCAGCAGCATCGCCAAAGAAGCGGCGGCCGGAGAAAGACATAAACATCGCCTGGCGTTAATCATCGCTAGGCGTTGTGTAAACAGCTTCAGCATAACTGCAGCCACTACGAACAGTGTAACACACGTGTCGTTCTGATGGTGCGTATACGTCACCAAACAGTAAAGGAGGTTTGTGTGCAACGCGACCCATCGCCTCGGCGATGGGTAGCGTGTAATTCTCCGTCAGAGGGTACAATGTTCCATCAGAGCCGTGAGAGATGTCCGGAACACCCGGGTGTTTCTGATGGAAACTAGCGTTGTTGCTGATGATAAAGGGTCTTTAGGAATACAATGCAGATGATTTCAATTTCAATTGTAGTTGGGATTCTGAGGTTCCACAGGACTACAGGAGGATGGACAGTCTAGGCATGCTCCGGAGACCAGCAAATTCAGTGTGTATTTAAGGTACATGCAGGCTGAATTGATGTGTCATATCCCCATGTAGGAATGGATGTTACTGGTTGTCAGACAGTTCCAACTGGGTGTGAGAAGTATGTGATTTGCTGAGGGAGCTTATTCATACAAATTGGTGGCAGCTATAGTGGACGCACTGTGTGAGCTGGAGATTGAGTTTGGATTGCATTGGTACAACTCCAAGCATCCTAGGGTCGACTTGCAAAGTATTCGCTATTTGGCTCTGTGATTCTGGGGTGATTGGAAGAGGTGGCAGTGGACCCGGCAGGCCATCAGGTATGCCCCGGGAATGAACCATGATCATGCCTAGGGAGGAGACATATTCCGAAGGAGGCAGTGATGATTTGGATATTTCAATACTTCGAGCAAACGCCTTTGATGATCTACTGGCCAGCGAGGAGGTCGTTTGGACATTCTTCCTAAGAGTGGGAGATTGTACTGGGCTGCTGGGAGCAACAGTGGAAGGCCTAACTGATGGTAAGTGAGATAGGCCCCCGGCACTGGACGGGCAAGCAGGGAACAGCAGTGGCAGTTGTGTGCATCAAGTGTACCAACAATGAAGATCTTGAATGACTGCTACCGGCTCGCTGAGACACAAACGGAGTACTAGACCACGGTGCTTAGCCCTATTCAGACCTACTATTTGAAATCTGGGCTCCAGAATATTCCTTCACACCACTGCATATTTGGTACAAATTGGGAACAGCCGGTTGCTGCTGGATCCGACACACTGACCACGATGGTGCCTACTGATGATGGAGAACATATCTCAGCCATGTAGAGAGATTTTGTGGACGTTTTCAGCAATGCCATGAACGTCAATTTTGTGGAGGTTACCAGACAAGTCATGTGTGGAGATTGTGTTGAGGGTTCCAACAAAGCCAAGGCGAAGACACTCCAGCCGCATCGGTCAATTGCAATTGATTTGGAGCCCAGCTAGAAATGGTGATATGGGTGGATTTACAATATATCGGAGTGAATTGTTATTCCTGCAATTGCATGGAATTCGATCATGTGCTCATGAGGCCGGATCATGCATTTGCACTTAAAAATCCCAAGCCGTATGGACAGATCGATGAGTAGGTATTTTCTTATAAATGATGATATCTCACGGGATAATGAGACTGCGGTGAATAGTCAATGGATGACGGACATTATGGAGCTCAGTACCAATGACCTTTAGAGGGCTTGCAGAGCTCCAGGAGAAGTCACAGAATGCTGCCCATATGAGTGCAATTTTGCACAGGGTGGAAACAAATGGCTGGAACCAACTTGATCACAGCCGGAGATGAATCGCGGCCAGAGATGGATTGCTGGCAGAGAGTGATCATGGCCTGAGAAGAATTGCAGCCAGAGATAGATGACCAGTGATGGACCCCATCTGGAAATGGATAATGGCAGGATATGGATCGCAACCAGACATGGATAGATGACAGGAGGTGGATGACAGAAGGCAGATCTCAGGAGATGGATCACGGCAGATGAATGACAATCTATCATTTTTCCTATATGCATCCATCTAGGTTTTGCGAAGATGTGCAGATACAAGATGAACTCGGGGCATGGCTCCACCAAGTACGATACCTAGCACTATTCTGAACACAATTCATAGAAACGAACTGATGCACCTTATGCCGGAGTTTCAATGCTGAATACAGTCCTGAACAAGATCCCGACTCAGCCTTGATAATCCCGAGTCACACTGCTACAATGCTGATGACACCCACCTCGAAGCTGTATGAGATACATCTGCAGTTGAGCAACAATCGTTACGGAGGGGGATGACTGTTCCGGCATTGCAACAACCCCTACTGCAATGTACTACACTGGAAGTGCAGGAACGAAGCACCGGGAAATGCATTCACCGATAGAGAATGCCAGCAGCCGCAAGTGCACTTGGAGAAGAAGCCACAATTGTACTCCAAGAATGGCGAAAAGTGCACACAGGAAAGTGATGGTAAACACACCTACTGTTGTATCAAAAAGCTGTGTGAGATGAGTTGTCGGCAGAACTATGATGTACAAAGGGGGGATGACCATACTGGAATCAAAATCAACTCCTACTGCAAGCTATCACCGTGCCAGATGTGCTGGGAGGAAGTGCATTGGAGTGCACTGACCGGCAGAGAATTGCAGAGGGAGATTCGTTGATAAGTGTACCATGGAAGAGATTACCAGCACAGTCAACAAGGATGTGTCCAGAAGAGTCAACTAGTGCACCTCGAGATAAAACGACAAGTGAATTCAGAAATCAGTGATATGGATACCAAGACAAGTAACCATGAGCACACATGGAGAGAGTGCGGGAGGCATACCTGGAGGAAACCCGGCGAGCACACCCAGCAATTGGAGATGATCAGTCCAAGAAGCACAGGGTGGTAGTCAAGTGTACCTGCAAGTGCACCTACCAGTGGGAGGGTGATCAGTGAAACTGCAAGAACACCGGAGAGGTGATGAGCAAACTTAGAGAGTTTGATCTATGCCAAATGAGTGGATTATTGCCTGCCAAAGCCGCCCCAAACGAGACAGAAAATGATCTCCGAATCTATCAAATGGCCTACCTAATGGCATCGCAAGATACATTGACCGAATGGCATCCAAGCAAGACCACGGTCAAAGATCTCAGTATTGGGATTCAATTGAACGATTATCGGGAGCCCTCTACCGAAGGCACTGACTGCGATGTTTACAGAATTGCTTGCCTCAATCAATCCCTCACAACCATACTGGAGGCCGATAATCCTACTTGGCCGATGCTGATGAAGTAAGAAATAACTACTGACCGGTCACGTGTCACCAGCTGTAAGAGATGATATCAGATATATCTAGCCCAAACAACCAAGCTATGCATGAGGGTTTGGGAGAGTGCAAATGTGCTTGACTATATATGGCATGAATGGCTATTGCATGAGAAGCTTATGAGACAGATACGAGGTCTTTTGTGATTGACCATCACTGACAGCTATGCTGAAGAGAGAAGAAGGTACAATCCATGCCGCGAAGTCAAGCCCACTTCATCCGTTCAGACTGAGCGTAAATGGCTACTAAAGCAGCTTCCAAAGCAGCAACAATGATCAAGGATGGGTAGGGTGTGTCGAGTCATTCATGAGGAATTGGGAGAGCTCGAGTGCTAGTGCACTCGGAAGAATAGTGAGTATGACTGGTTACTGGGATTCTTACAAGTTAGATATGCCAATGCAATTGGCAATGGCAATGGCAATGGCAATAGCAATGGCAATGATGAGCAGTGAGCTGATGCCACTATCGATGCCGCCGAGACAAGATGATGCTCATAGTATGATTGGGGATTTCACCAAGATATCTGAATCTAATTCCGAAAATGAGCTACTCTTGGTATGAGTTACAAGTGTGAGATTCAATGGTCAGATGCCAGACATTCTGGAAGTGGAGATATGGAAGGCGGTGTCACTTTGGATGTTCTTTCATTGTCTTGTCTTCTCTTCTGTTCACTTCTTTACATCATTACTTCATTGGATCTGAGCCCAGTACAAATGGCTTTGGCATGGGTTTTTACCACCTCTGGAGATAAGTCAACTGGAGGTGGAGTTTCCCCATGCACCGGATCTGCTGAATGGTTTCCCTCAGTGGTACTGATCACTTGTGCGACTTATGGATTTGTACGATTGCATACGTGGAACGGTTTTTCATTTGTTTTCTTTCCTTTACTACTGTTGTATGGTTTTATACAGCCCAAGGAGTCTGCATCTAAAGAGGGGGATAATGTAATGGCACAGCTGCATGTGACGTGTCCAGGGCCGGTTAACACCCGCTTCACATTGTCGGCTCGCCATCAGCCCTAGACCTGTAGCGATATTCTTTCCACAACTTACCATTATACTACTCTACAACTATGCCATCCATGTTTCCAACAGTATCTACAGATATTCATTCCTACGAGGCCCTACATGGGCGTATGCCTTTTCATTGACTCTGAAAGCACTTAGTCAAGTAAGTTGGCTATATCAATATCAGGATCAAAGCTTTTCAAAAACTAAATACCTTCCATAGGCCAAAGCTTCAATAAATTCAGATTTCTTACAATATACTCCACCTTGTATTTTGTGGCTGTTCCAAGTCTTAGTTTGAAAACCAGCATTCAGTAAGAATCTAACTCAGATTCAGCGGTGCTGCTCGAGCAGCAAGTCTAGAATACTTTGATTGAGCACCGTGGTGCCTGTGAAGCCTGTGAGTAGTGCAGTCCAGCTGAGATTGATTACCTGCCAACTTGATACACTCCAGTCAACACACCCACAGATATCTATAGATTAAATACGAGTAGCTACTAACTATACATTGTGTAGATGTGTTCAGAATGCTCAATATGAGCTGTCCGAGTATTCATGGGTACATAGCAAAGGATATAATTCGCTTGTACCTATACTGATATTGAGAGACCTAATATTATCTAAAACCCTTTTTCTTTGTACACTTAAAATTATCAGATAGTATATAGAGTGATATACCTGAAAATGTCAAAAAAACATGACTAATAACAGACTGAATGAGAGTGAGGGAAACTAGAACATTGGTAGATAGTGTATTAATCAAGAGCTTAGAATGATGGTAATTAAAAGTAGAGTTGGATAACTGAACTTTATATTCTGAAATGATAATGGAGTTGTTGATTAACAAGTGAGAAATGGAAAATGGAGATGAAAGGAGATTGGAAAAGTTATTATAAGTAACTGGAACTTGAGAAGTTTTGAATGTCTGTTAATTTACTGAATACAATATAGCAAAAATACCACCCAATTTGACAGGTATAAAATCAATTCATGGGGTGTTCAATCTAATCAGATTGATTTTATAACATATTTTCAATATCCACTTACTTTCACCTATATTATCCCCATCGTTATTTATCATTTTGACTCCCTGCTATAATATAGTATTATATATTATGTCTTGGGCTGGATAATACTTACTGTATATAATTGGTTCAGTTACAAGTGTGAGATTTCTGGAAATAATCTTACTTACTGTATATCACTGTATATAGCTCAATAATGATGATATTTCTATCTGTAACTGTACCTACTAATATCACTTCATATATAGCTAAAATTAACTATATTCCTGAATGTAGAGTCATTCACAACTCAACTTCAATCTGAGTATATGAGTCTATATTTTATCTTCCCACCTAATGGTATTATAATTATATGATAATGCTTAGTATAGCATCCATCAAAGATTAAACATTACTTTATTTCAGCTAATCTCTATGTATTTGCACAGTCATTAGAGAACTTCTAAATATAACTACAATCTTGGGTATATCTCCTTTCTCATTAACTGTCTCCAGTCTGCTCTCCAACCATATGCAAAATACTTTACTTTTAATATACTTCTGCAATTACATTGTTACTAATAAGTACAGTCTTATTAGTTAGTATCAATTCCCTTCCAATTGATCATCTCATTCTGGATATTTTACAAATTAACTACCACCAGCTATATTAGCTGCAGTATGCTTTGTACATACTCATTATCACACATTCACTTCTGAATTGTATCTCAATTTTGTTAACTTCTCCATCCAGATTGGCCCTTTTATTCAGGACTATTGGTGGGAATAGTTGATTCTCACCACCATTATCTGTATAGGTAAAGAAAACTGAATGGGCGACTGGCCTGTAGGTAAACAGAACTGATTGTGATGGACTGTATAATGGGGACCAGATATCTTATTGCTTTCAAAAGCCATCTTGCTATACTTGAAAGCTGAAACTACTCTTTTCTTATGGATCTTCTGAAGTTATCAAAAATCTTATGGCAGAGTATTGGTAATAGGCTCTTTTCCTTGGAGCTCAAACATCTCACTACAAACAGAGTCCAAATGCAGATTCTGATTAGCCCACCTGAAGATTCAATAGTGGAGAAGATATCCACACTCTACAATAGATAATTATAGAGAGAAGCAATAAATACAAGTTATATTCCATGATATCAGTCTGAATGTTGAAAGAAATAATGATCATCTTGGAAGCAATACTAACAATAGTGGATTGAGATATTGGGTGAGGTAATGCTGTGTATATCAATGTCAGTAATGAAACAGATATTAATAATACAAACAGGACAAATACAGAAAACACTCCATTAAGAATAACAGTCAAAAATATACTGAAACAGGCACCAACCTTGTAGACAAGATAAACACTAATAATAGTCATCGGTCTGACATCTAGACATCGAGACAACCGGCTCCAACTCGATAGATGGTACATGGGGAAGGAGTACATACCACCCTTATTGCGGAACTACCAAATATCGACATACAAGGCCATCAATTCTGTCCTAGAGAGGAGACTGGGTAGAAAGAGTACCAACAAAGGGAATCAGTGATACTTGATATTAGTGAGACTACAATGACTTATTAGAATAGTACTAGATGAATAGAGTAGTAAGGAATAGAATATGAGTAATAAATAATATGGCAGAATGCAAAGAGAGAAGATTGTAAGATGTGGTGAAAGTAAGGGAAAAAGGAAATGGAAGGAAGAGCTCACCGAGAAAACACTGCCAATTCACTCCAACTCCCGTCGCACAACACAGTACCTATCATTCTATTCAGATCCCAAATTATGCTCATTCCACTATGCAAGTGACCATCTGATATACACACTCCTGCAATGGTACACATCAAAGTATTGATGGTGTATGGTTGATTGGCTTTCATCACTTCTGATTTGATTAGCCAAATCTGTTCCTATAGCACTACATGATCCACTAGTAGTTGGCTCTGTAGCAAGATTGGATCTTCCATCCACACCATATCCAACTATGTACCCTATGAAAGTTGATGTAAAAAGCCCTTCACCATTGCCCACACTACGGCCTGCAGCCGGATTTCACTTCTGGAAATTGTACATTGCCCACTCTTTCGATGAGCAGATGTTACAACATTCAGCAATGCACAAAGAAACCTCATACCTTGCAATGGAACCAACCTAGCAGGTGCAGACTTTATCAAATTATTCATATACTAGTTGCCCAATATGCTCTATATTGACAGATGTGCTAATTGACTATTGGCTATAATACAGAGACATGTATATACAGAAAGTTCGTTGTTAGATGTCAATATACCCCTGTATATCATGTAGCGAATAGTTGTCTAGATTCGATATATAGAAATATGCACACAGGCAGCCCTACATATGTAGAGTGTAACGGTACGTATGCCAGCATTTGGTGTCATAGGCAAAATTTATGGTAATTATAGCAATATGAATTCAAACATGAATGTGAGTGTTTGTAGGTATAGATGTATATGGAAGACTACCACAAGAGTTTTATGACTCATGGTGAGCCAACTTCATAGATTGTCCCTTAGCTGCCCCAGGGCTAGATGGCACCGTGACATTATTCCCCTTGTATGGAATACATCTTCTCGGCTGTAGAGACTGTAAAAGAGAAAAGAAATGCAAAGCATAAATAATCATGCCACATACATACTCATACAAAGTCAAATGTCCTGTGACTGTTAGGAAATGTGTGGTAGCCTGTTGGTGGATTCAGTACATGGGAAAACTCCACCATCCCTGGACTTGTATCCAGAGGTGGCAAAAACTCATGCCAACCTCATTTGTATTGGACCAAGACTCAGAGAAGTCAAGGAGCACAGAGGAGAGAAGAGAAGAACAGACAAAGAAATGCCCAAGTGATTACATTCCTCTGGTCATGAGTTCTGAATCTCAATTGCACCACTTCCTCTACGTCAGAGCCTTGGTTTTCAATTTGTGTTTGTCATTACTCCTGAACTCATCCAGCATCCGAGCTGCCATCCAGTACTATACTCGTAGGCTCTTCCATCTTGGCAAAGGTCTTAGCTACAATTGTCACCATGGTAGAGCCTCTGCTCATGACTTGGCATCGATTTGAGCATCTGCTGCTGGAATTGGTTGTATCTGTCCATTGGATATGTCAATGATTTAGTTTCAGCTCATTCATTGACATTTGAAAAGTGAGCTTCGGTAACGATTGTTATACTAACCAGGTTCCACCATGCCTGCACTCTCTTGAACCTTCATGCAGTGCTTCTGCATGCAGGGCAGAATATATCGTACAGCTGACAGTGAGTGGTAGTCAAGATGGATATGCCAATGATATTTTGAAGTCCGCTGCAGTAACCATCTGGTCAAAATCTTTCGTGTGATCTTGATAGGTTCCTCCAGCAGAGTTATGGTCGACATGGTGGACAGGATTGTCAACTTCTTGGAAGAGTTCTCCGATGAGTTCTTGATGTGTTTTTCAGTTGACTTGCTTCAGGTGGAATTTTGACTTGTTGGTATGACTTGTCTAATCTGGCATGGTGATCTCCATCATTTGACCATTTGTCGCTCCACGACAACTTCATCATATTGATTGTCGCTTGCCATTATGGCTTGGTAGTAGCATAATTGCAAACTCACTGTGATTGACACAAAATTTGATTTGGCTTTTGCTTCATCTGCAGATGACCTTCCTTCAGCTGTACATATCCTTCCACCTCACCCTGGCATGTGATGACCCTGGCATGCTCATCTGGTTGAGTGACTGTCATATGAGATGTCCCAATGTGCTCAAACTCAATTTCAATCAAATGGCACCGCATCTTGGTAAATTGTGCCTGGAGATGTAATATCATATGCGACATTCCAAAGTACCTAATCTTGACCTGATTCGAATAGTGTCTTGTCCTGATGCTTTGCAATAATGTGAGCCTTTGCTCCTCGCATTGTCAAAGCTGTCGGTTATCATATGTAACTTTCTGGTGACAATGTGGGGGTGATAGAATCCGGCAATTGCATTGGTGTGTGCAGTATATCATCGATCCATACCTAATACATCAGCTTCACAGTAGGTGGTCATACTCACTGTAATAGGAGCACATTTCTTCTGTTAGAAAGCCACTTTGTACATTCGAAATCCAGATTATGGCATCAGTTGATTTAGCATTTCGTAGGGTCTTGGTGGGCTGCATCTCCCTGAGAGTCGATTGGATGATGGCTTCAGTGTGTTCTTAGTTGATGATGTTTGGCATTGCTCCCTACAATCTTCAGATTCGATCTCAATGTGAAGTCCTTCAGCAGTTTTATCTGTCGCTGAATGATATAGGTGATCATCTCAGGGTAGATATCTTGACAGTCTCTTGAAATGTCATTCCGTAGACTATTAGGTACCATCGGTGGTCATTTTCGATCACCTTTGGGACAAATTCAGCCACCATATTGCCATCAATCTGTATTATATTCTGAACTGCCTTAGTAGCCATTTTTGCACACATTCAGCATGCATCAGGCTCATTTGACTTGTCATCTGGCTTGTGCATATGCAGGACTACTGGACATCTGTCGGATGCTAGATGAATATTTTGTCCTAGAATGTGGGGTGTGCTTACTAGCTCCCCTCCAGGTGTACTTGTTGATTCATCAGTATGTGTGTATGCTACCACCTGTCTGAGCACTAATCGTGAGTCCCTGAGTCCACTAGTCAATTTGTCTCTAGGTGTACTTGCCATCACTGCACTTGGTTGACTTATTGTCATTCTCTGAATCCACTAGTTGATTCATGTCCAGGTGCACTTGCCACTGCTAGCCTTCTCAATGGTGAATGTATCTTACAGTACTTCATTTCTACAGTTTCAGGATGTTACATGAATGTGGGAGAAGTTGTTTGAGAATTTGGTTCCATCATCCACCTCTGTTGAAAGTCATTGCTCTGGGAGCGACTAATCTCATATTGCATTAATGGGAACATTGATTGGAATGGCGTGTTTTGGAAGTTGAGTTGCGGTCGTCAATTGTCATTGTAGTTGTGTAGCAAGGAATGTAAAAGTTTTGGTTGGGATCTTATTCCGGAGCATTCTCTGTAATGTAACATCAAAACAGATATTGGATACTATTGTGTATTGTAATTGGTATTGCATTCGGCATTGTAATATCTGCCATGCAGCTTTTGATCTGGTCACTTGAGTAGTAGTCGGGATTGTACTCAGTACAGTAAGGCAGCTGGTACATATATCTTCGTCTATGTTACCAGAGTTAAAGATCGGATATTATCCATCTCTGAGCATCTCTGAGGTGGGCATATCAGCACTTGTAAGTCCAATTTCCTTAATCTCAATGATATCTCTGTTGCTCAATAAGTAGCCTTCTGCAGGACCATCATGACTCATATCTAGGCCACTATCTCATACCTGGGCTTGCAGTTGCTCTATAAGTCTTCTGCATTGCTACGCATGCTCTTTGCTCTAAATTGTCATTTGTCTATTGGGTTATCTCCAAACTGCAGACTTGCATGGACTAGTATGTACGATTCCATCAGTGTTAGCCAAAGAATCAAGACAAGGATAGTCATGGAGGAAGGGAAAAACCAGAAGGTCTTGCCATTAGCAGTTTACCCAGAGAGGAACAAAGTCCCACTATCCAGTCACTGCCTCCCTTTGTGTCCTGGCGAGAAGGTAGTGGTCATTGAAGCATCTCTTTGGAGGGGCTCCTCCGCCGCAACTACTGCCACTGCACCCTACTCGTCATGTCCAGCGAAGGGGTCCATATTATCTGCTGAACTGAAAGTGATCTCTTCCAAAGTTGCTTCCAGCAGCCCTGTACATTCCCCAATCTGTAAGGCAAGTCCTACAATGACCTCATCGCTCGCTAGAAAAAGATTGAATGCAGTTGCTCTGAGTGTGTCTATATCTGGACTGCGTGCTGGAAGCTGGTTGTTAGTGCAATCACTTTTGGCATCTGTGCCTGTCCATTTCACTATCATAGTCATCGGTGTCATTTCCTCCCGTCCATCTCTGTGTGGCGATCGGAGGGAAGTTAATCGATAGTGAGCCTTGGTCAATGTCTGAATTTAATCTGTGGAATCACGGCAAGGCTTGTATGAAATTGTATGTCTGCATTAGCACAACCAGCATGTCTAGTATGTCTACTGGTGTGAAATAGTCCGAGTACTGGACCGTGATCTGCATTTTCTGGCAGTTCTTGAATGTATAATCACTCTGCTATTCAGGCTGAGGGTGGTACTGTATACTATCCCATGTGATACACTGAGTATCTTAAGAATGCATAATGCAATCAGGATGCTGATTGCACCACTGTTGATAAGAGTACATACACATTACATCGTGCCATTTCTGTCTGGTATTTGTACTTCATGAACCATGTTTGCCAAATCTGATGTTTTATCTTTTCTCCACTTGGTGTTGCCCTGATTGACCCATTTGTCATTAGTGTAATTGCGGTTGAAAATTATTCAGGTGGTAGGTGGACTTCAATTGGTTTTAATACTTGTACTCTGGGAGGTTGTTATAGTTATCAAAGTCATCATAGTTGGTCTGCCAAATGGTGTAGGTCTTTGTCCTTAAGTGCAGTTCATGATGCACTATGTTTTGTCGCTATCAGTCTGTCATATTTGAGGGAAATTGTCTCATTATAAATATTCTTCAATTGTGGGGTGTCTTCTCCATCAGTGCACTTTGATCATGCTCATATTCATGGTGGTCAGAGTTCTTCATTCATAGAAAGGTCCTCCTCTGTAGGTATTCTTTGCTCCAGTAGTATATTCCTTGCTTGGCAATAGAATGCTTCTGGAAGTGAGCTTCTTGGAAGTTGCTAGAGTTCCAGAGGTACATGCAAAAAGAAATAGATGCACTTCGCTAAATTGGAAGACATGTAGTCCTAACTGTGGGGACTTGTAAAATGTCTACCACATCACTATGGATTTTCAATAGGGCCACATTTGGTGGTGAGATCACTCTGCCCATTATCTCTGCTTGGACTGGTGATTACACTCCATTGACTTATAGTAATGGGGTAGGAACATAAATTGATGGGTTGTAATCAATTCCACTTGTTTACAGTGTCAAATAGTCCTGTCCTGTTCTCGAAGTTATCATCTTTATCGCAAATGACGAACCTTGTGTGCCAATTTTCTTCTGAACTCCGCTCAGGTGCAAAAGAGTGGCTCAATTAAATGATGAAATGATTAATGCTCCATGCTACATGGTAATAACATTTCAATAGGTTGAAGGGTGGGCAGTAGTGTCAATTGTTGAGTGCATGATGTTCCATGTTTGGCAAGGGTAAGCTGACAAAATGCCAAGAGCAAAGCGGATCCATCCACTGAAACAGTGAAAATCGTGTAAGGGTATGTACTCCAGCATTTGGCCTGATAGGAATACGTATGGTACTTATTGGAATATGGTTGCAGATGTGAATGGCAGTGGTAGTAGGTGTAGATGCATATGTAAGATTATCACTAGAGATGTAAGGCTTATTGTGAGCTAACTACATAGAATAGCCATTACCTGGCCATGGGTCACCTACTTCCATTTCATATCGCTCACTGCCAGTGCACCCATATTTGTTAGTACTGTGTGCAGCTTCTGCTATTATACAGGTACTGTATCGACAATCGCTGTAAGTCCACTTGACCGCCCCCAGCTATGTATATACTGTCTTGAAAGCCTGCTTAGAACTCTGCTGGATAGTCTGCCTGGAAGCATGCTTCAGAAAGCTACACATAACAAATCTGCACATTGGGGGTGGTACAAATTTCTACAGGTAGCTATTATCCGTCTGAAATGTCTAAGTGTGTGGAAGCGTTGACTTTGAGGTTAATGTAGCCAATCTACTTGACTAAGTGTTATCAATACCTGTATCATCACCATCACCATCACTCTCACTACCACCATCACAAACACCATCACCATTATCACCATCAGCACTGGCCTGAAAGTGCTTAGATATTCCAAAAATCTGTGAAAAGTAGACAACAGATGCTACTGAGAAAACTGAGTTGGAGATCTGCTCTCCCCAAGATCCAATTCTCTAGATTACTTACAATGTCTAACGTTGGATATGTCAACTCCATGACTGCAAGCTATTGTGTGAGCTTGTTGGAGTGGCAGCAATAATAATAAAACTAAACCAATGCTACTAACCAACATGATGATTTTGGCCACCATATACTCCTCACTACCTGTTACACTCCACACCCTACACTCCACACTCCACACTTCACACTCTGCAGTCTGTCCACCAAAAACTATGCAGTATGTTACCCATCTCATTCATCCAAGTGTGTGAAACCTGGAACCCAGCTACTTTCCAGATCAAGCATACAGCAACATATATGGGTGCGTATTGCCACTGGACAGTATAGTTGGGAGTATGGAGCCATGTATGCTGGGAGAATGCCATCAAGTGTAATTGGAAGTGTACTTGAGAGTGACTTGGAGGTGTACTTGGAACCATGTTGAGAGCTTGCTTGCAAGTATACACTCCAGTAAGCTGGGCATATACAAACATATACAACCAGGAGTATACTTCACAGCATTCTCCCAAGCATCTAATACAGTGTATTTGGCAGGTTCATATTTTGCCTATTGTATGCAGTGTGATGAATTGTATCAAGTGCATATGATTGGGTGTACATCATGATAATCTTGTCAATATGTGAGTTGGTGGGACATTTGAATGGTGTGTATCAAATGTGCTATCAATTACAGTTCAAGAAATAGCTTTCCAATTCACTGTATCACCTGTAAGAACATCTTCCCCATATATGAGTTTTTTATAATCATGAAGAGAGTATTGTAGAAGGACTGGAAGTAGTTGATCGAAAGACTGATAGATACCATCTACCATAGCAATAGCGGAATTCATGTATCTATGATACCATACTTGCACTGATGATACAAGGACAAGCAGAAACTTAGACACATCAATCTGAAAGTCTCTATTTTCAAACCCAATGGCATGAACCAAAACATAATCATCACACGAGGCATGCGCATATCATCACAGCTGAACTGGATCCTCATCATTTCTTTGACATTAGAAGGCCAGAACAGTATTTGAACTCAGCATTGATTCATGAACTTAATTGCAATTCAGATGGCATAGTCCAAATGAATGTTCTGGATGAATTCGTAACCATTACCATGTTTCCAAGTCGGGACCTTTACTAAGTATGTATTATTGTGGAAGTTTTACCTTTTTTGATTCCAGCTGGAGTTTTGCTCCCACAACGAACATTAGTGTTAAATCTTCTGACAATTACTGCTGAAGAGACTAGGACTCCGGTTTAATCCATCACAGAAATGACTATTGTGGATGCCCAAAATATATTCTGCATGAATATGAACAATATAATACAAGCTTTTAAGGCATTGACCTTGCAGCAGATCAAGGGATGTAGTTCCAGGTAAGGAGCTTACCAGAATGCCAGAGTATATAATACCAAAGCTGACCATCTATCTGTACAAGTACTGACAAGCATCCCCTCATCACATTCAATTACCGAATCTGCTTTCTATCTAACAGCACCCAATTAGTGACTGTAACCACAGCAAAGTTTGGAACCATGTATCAATGGTATAATTCTAGAACAAATCAATACAGTCCATTCCAATATATATGTACCAAACTGAAACAGAGTACCATCTATTTCAATCAAGGTGAAAGACAAACCATAAAGTTAGAGGAATGCAATGGAGCAGTGACAATCTAAGATAAACTGGAAACACGATTTGTATTACTGTGAATCATTCCCAGGAGAATTCTTTGGCCAGGGCAGCAGGAAGAAGGAGTAGCCAAAACAACTACACTGTAGTTACCTCCACCACAGCATGTTGCAAATGTCAGCTAATTCAGTAGTGTAGTACTCAAGTAACTACCATTCACTCAGATATTATCAACAACCATGTCAGATATCAATATTAATTACTCTAGACAGTTAGTACTGAAGCAATATAAGTATGATTACAGTGGAGACCATATTCAAAGCCTGATAGATGAGAATCAGAAGTAAGATTATATGCTAGACCAGAGTAGCTTAATAAGCAGGAAATTGAAATGTAGCACTACAAGTATATACATGTAGGTGAGAATGAGAGAGCAGACAGATTGAGAGTTGTAGGTACTAAGACTGGATATGGCTTCATTAATTAGTGGAGGAATAACATGGCTAGGGTAGCTTGGGGTGAGAATGAGTGAATAAAATTGACAAGAAAATTCTGGAGACTTCAACAAGTACTCATGCTTATGAAAAGCAAACTTTCAGAAACACAGTGACATTCATCAAGCTTTCTGCTGATGTGACTCACACTAACAATACAGCTCTGAAGGCTGGAATAACTCTAAATATACCACAAAAGGAAGCCGCCTTTCCAATCACTTGAAACTACAAATTTCTCCACAATTGCCAACTTTACTATACTTTGCTAGCCAATTAGGGAACTGATATAAACAAGTTGACAATTCACCCATGACCAAAGATGAAAATGGTCGTAGTTTCCACTGGGAAATCAGTTGGTGTTTTGACTTCTACCATATCACAAAAAATTGAAATTGCCAACATTACTGCCTTATCTGTTCTAAGTGACAATATAGAATACACTGAATTCTGATAAACCTGAAACATTCCAAATGTTGGTAGAAAAGTACATGTGTATGAGGATCCCATTCTCATCAATTGCAGCTAGAAGATGTGTGTAATAACAAAAGATGTGCACTGTAAAGAAAACATTGTCTGGAAATCTAGTAAGTGGAATATGGTTACTGTTGATAGTATTCAATCTATTTGGATAAAGATAGCAGAAGCCACACCTGTTACTAGCAATGTTATGAACAGTTACATATCTTTCTATTGTTGGAAATATAACTCCAGACAGATAATCTTTGACAACCTCAGGGAACCAAATACTAAAAGTATTAATGGAACCTTGATTAAAGTCGTTATGAAATCACCATCTTCTACACTAATTAGTCAGAGCAGTTGACATTCATTGCAATGTTTGAGTCAGAATGAGATGACAGATTTACTATTAAATTAAAAAATGGGTTCAAAAAGTAATGATTAGAGAAGCTTGATTGCATTCTATCTAAGAAGTTTCTGACATTATGATGGCAACCATATGAGCAGACTCTCTTAGCAGATGGCGGGCTCAGACTGAACCAGGATGATAGCATGAGTAGCCACCGACAGGATCAGAGTGGCTATATGTGTGAATTGTAACCACTGATATCGGGTACACACAAGGCCAGGGCGAAATCATGCAGAGCCTCTGACAGGCTCACAGCCACTACTCTGGCAGCCAACTGTGAATTCTGACAACACAGTGCAATTGTACAAGAAGCATCCACCACATAATCCATAGTGCAGGCGAAGTGTACTTGACTATACCATCTCATATGCAATTACTCTCACTATCACCCTGAGAGTACTTTGTTTGTACATCAATGTACAGTGGTAAGACAGAGAGAATACCACAAGTTTACAATGTGATAAGCGTTTGTTATCTGCATTATATATACAGGGATTGGGCCGATTTGCATTATCCAGTGTAATTGCTGTTGCCGGAGACTGCCAGAGGATTTACAGCGTTCAGACATTTCTACCCAGCAAAATGACTTTTTTCCGATGTAATGGAAAGAGGTGCAAACAGAACAGGCATAGTAGAATATAAGACAGGGCTGGAAGTTGGACAATCCAACAGGAGAACTGTAGCAGAAGAGGGGGTGATATAAATGGAAGCTTTAGTACAAAGAATGTAGTTGAATGCAATGGTTTTTAGTATATGGTGTCTGGGGAATGTGCAACTTGAATAAATTCCACATGGAGCCTGGTTGCATGTCTGGTACCAATATGTATCTCAGAAGGCGAAAGCTGTTCCTACGTTGAACAGACCTACATCAGATACCTGACATGAGTGCATCGGCCAAAGTGCAAATCGACTATAGACTGGGCTATGCGCACAGGAATGCGCGTGCAGCTTACAGCAAGCTTCCCATGGACCCCTGTGCGACATGCAGTCTATAGTCATCCACAGTGGGTCCATAGACATCTGCACATGGGCCTATAGAATCATTCATAGCCGATGGGTCTATGGGTGGACTACCACCGGACTGATCTTGTCCTATTCATGCCTCCAGGCTCTATGCATTGGTACAACTGATATCAGGATATCAGGTGGATGTGCCGAGCCATCTATGTTCTAATATGACTACTGGCATTCGGTCACTTTGTGAAGAGCGAATGCTGCAGTGCCACTACATAGAGCGTGGAGATCGAACGATTGCACAATGAGTGCGCAGCAACTACAACTAGATTCCAAGCTAAATGTGCAGGATTAGAAAATGCCACTGGATAAAGGATGGAAACTTTGTGACAGCTCGAAGAGTGTGCGGCAACTACATGTTGAGTCCACAATAAAGCTATCAATGTTCTGAATCGCCATCATATGCTGCTATTGGTATATTCACTGAATTTCCGCATGACAGATGGCACAATGGTCTATGGAGTTCTAGTGGAGCTATGGCATGATTTCCAGTGGAGCAATGGCATGATAATCATAGAGTTGCGGTAGTCTATGCGGGTTATTGTACAACTTCGAGTGGAGTTATGATACGAAGGTCCCAGAGTTGCCGGAGTCTACGAGTGCAATGCCAAAATATCTAGTTGAGCTAGGGCTCAATGATCATCAACTTCCGGTGGCTGGAATGAAGCTACTGCATGATATAAGTCACACTAAAAGATAAGCTTTCACTAACGAATACAATGCTTTTAGCAGCACGTCTAGTCCATTGCCCAAACCTTAACCCCACACAGCAAACTTAATTCCCTTCCTTCACCAAACCGTAACCCCACACTGCAAAACTAATTTCCCTTCCTCAGCCAAACTGTAACCTCATACCGCAAAACTAAATTACATTCCATACCCAAACCGTAACCCCACACTGCGAAACTGAATTACATTCCTTAGCCACACCGACAGACACAGTCCTCTCGAACCTTTCCAGCAATACTACCCCAGGTGCCGTGCCTTTCACTGTAAACTTGTTAGCATGGGGCACATGACTTCAGGTTTACATCGGTACCTTCCAGATGATGGACATCATTCTGACTTGTCCGAGTCTTGCCTCGCCTCTGAAAAGGATACATGTTCCTCAACTTGTCGAGGTTCTCCTCGCAGGCCGGGAATGCCATCGGTTTTGGGAGACTTATAGGTTGAACTACCTTGCAGTTTTGTCTTCTGATATTCAGATCCTTATGTCTGATTAATCCCAGGGCAATATCTGACGATTTCGGCATCGTATACACACTATCCCACATCTCCTGATGCCTCTCGTATATCGCTGCGATGGTCAATTATTGGGCAGACGCTATTCGAAAGATCACTCACCCCCTGCATTTATCAAGTAAAATTGCAGCACTTGTACAGCCTTGCCAGAGGCAACGTAGGTGTGGAGATGCCACGTGAGAGCAGTTGCTATTAGACAGATGAACTCGGGTGTCATTGGTGCCAGATAGCACGACACTTGGACACCCAGGGATTTATTCGCTTTGAAATAGCAGTCATAAATGGCGGTGGTAATGTAAGTGCTCACGTATGGCTCCTTGCAAGTCTGAGGATAAATATCAGCATTATTCCTGACAGCGGATGTATGATACCAGACTCCATATTGTTCATCTGAATAATATATCTTTCATTGCCAAGTAGCCAGCGGCCTTTACCCTTCCTTCATTGGACCTCCATCTCCAGGAGTTGGTAAATCTCTCTGAGTTTCATGACAATCTGCGGCACTGCGGTGCTTCGCACAGAATAGTAAAATCCTCTGATCTGTAGCTGGTGGTTGACATTGGTATGAAACACAATCTAGGGGACTTGCGTAGGCCATGTGTTCAAGTGCTGGTTGTTGGGGGACTCTGTCATCGAATTTTCACAATCCATGGGCCTTTATCCAGGCAGTGGTGGCCATCTCATCTACATCTTCTGGGATTGGGGTATTGAACAATATCTTCCACCTGTTCGTTATGGAAGCTAGTTCAACAGCATTTCCAACCCGTAGATACTTGATCTGGTCAATGCCTCGTGACCTCTGTCCTCATCAGTCTTTTTGTCCTCCTGAGGTCGGTTCTTGATACGAGCTGCAGCAGGTTTCTGCTGGGAACACCGAGGGCTAAAATGGAAGGTCACAGGCATCAAGGCCCTTTCGCAAAAATTATCACTTTGCGGGGATCTCACAGGACCAGATGCCCATGTTGACAACGGTTGATCAACTGATGGCAATGGCGAGGAGAACACCAATGAGTGTCTCGTGGTAACTTACCGTAAGGTCTGCTTCGGTGGTTTTGGAGCAGTGGTCGACAAGCATCCAGTGGCCGCTGTCAATATTGGAGGTTTCTGAGTAGGAGTGACCAAGTCCCCAAGAAGTTCGTCATCCATATCCTCGAAATCATCCAGTATACCTGAGAGTTCGTTGTCTGTGAGTTCGACATGTGGTGGATTCTATCCCACAACAGCATGGCACCTAGACCACAGGGTATAAGTTTAGCAGCGGCCAGGATGAGGACATGAATGAAGGGAGAGTGTCCTCCGGAGTGCGCTCGTGGTAGTAGATGTTTCTAGTTGCGGTCCGGACGATTCACAGGCGTTAGTGATTCTGCATTAAATTCAGTGAGACGAAGATTTCGATCTACATCTCTATAACCGAAATTCTACTAGGCAAACTTTTACCTCTCAGTAACCATACTTCTGATGGATGGAGATATTGATCAGGATCTCTGTAACCGAAATTCTAATCTCCCTAACTTTGTTCTTGCTGGACCAAGACTTTGATCCAGGTCTCCGTAACTTTGGAACCGCTGGACGAAGCCTTTGATTCAATTCTCCGTAACTTTGTTACTGCTGGCCGAAGAGTTTGATCCAGATCTCTGTAACTTTGCTCCTGCTGGATGAAGACTTTGATCCACATTTCAAGAACCCAAATCCCGCTGGGCGAACACGTAGATCTCCTTAAATTTGATCCCACTTGACCAAGATGTTGATCCAGATCTCCAAAACATCAAGTCAGGTGGACGAGCTTGATCTTGATCTCCATACTCTTATTGCTACCGGATAACCCTCACAGGCCACTGGTAGTGATACACGAAACGTTGGATAACAACAGGACAAGATTCATATCGAAGAAATATGATATACACATAGGGTATGGAAATCCACATGATGATATACAAACGACAATAAACAAGTAAAAGAAACAATGCAGAAAACGCAATATCATCCAAATCACGGATACACAGCCCCAAGATACATGACCGGCAGGAAACCCAATCAAACAACCACGAAATACCTTCCAAATGACTCAAACAGAAGCCCTTGATACATGACCAGTGGAAAACTAAACCAAAGTCTGTGGAAAATGATCCAATAATAATAATTCAAAAGACACATGAACCAATTCAAAACCCCACCATGTATACCACTAGCCAGAGGAGGTTCATCAACCGGGTGAAGGCTGTTGGCTGCAGTCCACACAGGACCCACCCAGCTGAGGCCAGAAGCTGACCTCCATTGGCATTGGGCACAGCTTGTGGCAACACAAGGAGGACCGGATTCAGGATATCTTTGTCCCAGGCAAGTTTGAGCCAAGTTGAGACATCTGCGTCCCGCTCGATAAAGACCAATCTCTCCTGAGGCAAGGACCATGGAAACCCACCAGACTCATATAATTGGCCGATGTACCTCGCACCAGGCTGGCGCAATAGACTCAAGTCCTTCAACTTCGCCCCACGGAGAGTCCAATGAGACCACCGGAAATCCGGAATCCGGATAGTATCCGCATCGTCGTTGCAGTGTCTGACATAGTTGGCTACATAAAATGCATGGTGGTGCCAGATCGGCCAACTTTGTGCCACTCATTTTGCTGGTGGGTTGTGATCATCAACACCCTGCAACCCACCACCGAACAATCCACCCAGGGTGTCTGCCACTGGGGGAGGGCCAACTGGAGGAGGGCCAACTGGAAGGGGGCAAACCGGAAGAGGGCAAACCGGAGGACATGCAATGATTAGAGGGCGAATCCCAGGAGTGCAATCGGCCACAATAGTACAATCAGCCACGGGATGAGGATCTACTGTGGGAGGGCGAATGGCAGAGACAGGAGTCAAGGGTTCCAGGTGTCGAAAGGGTCCCGGTTGTCCAGAGGGTCCCAGTTGTCCAAAGAATTTCAGTTGTCCAGGAGGTCCAGAGGTCATTGGATTCTTAGGGGTTGGCCTGGGGTTGTCATTGGTCCGCTTTCTTTCCTAGTGGCTCTTTTTGGCCCACTTCTCCAAGATGTGTATCAGTGCCCACCAGACAACATCCTCCCCGCATTGACCATCCAAACCTTCGATACTTCTTCTTCTGGTTGTACGCTTCCACGAGCCATGAAACCGAGCACATATGTCGAATCCAATGACAACCTGGGTAGTCACTGTCCAGATGGTGCCAACCCGAAGGGATTCCACTGTGTCCTTCGAACTTTCCAGCAGTCCAACGCATAAAATCGGTCCTTGACATGCCTCCGGGCTCCATCCCATCATGCCATCACATCTGCAGATGGCCTCCAGACTAGGAGCCATGATGATGTCACCTTCATGGTTAGGAGCGTGCATTGTATTGTTGTGTAGAGGGTCAGTTTCATTTCATTGGCTGGATTCCGGATAGAGGACTTACAAGTCTCGTCGCCAGCTGGTGTTAGCAACGGTTCCAGTTTTGGACCCGGCCAGTTTTATAGCTCTGCGTGGCAACGGCCTTACCCCATTATTAATCGACGATGTTTTAAGCAAACCATCACATTACAGCCACAAATATTCATCAGAGAGTTCAGTGTTTGGTATGTAGAATGTGCAGCTCTGCATGGTGCATCTTTTGGAAGTCCCCGATTTTCGATATCTTCAAATCTCAGCAAGGGGTAGCCTAAAAACCACGTTTTTCGGCCAAAACTGACAGTAATTTCAAAGCAGCTTGCAGAGTTTTGAAGATATCGAGAATCGGAGAGTACGAAAAGATGCGCCGTCCGAAGCCGCATATTCTGTATACCTAACGTTAAAATTTGTGATGAATATTCTTCGACTTAATTGAGGAAACCGTTTGCCACAAACCCAGACCGAACCGGCCAGTTCAGTGTTTTCTTGGAACCACTATATTAGAAACCATCTGAAAACGGAAACATTGCTAACACAATGGCCAACTCAGCTCGAGTGCACATTCGCAACCACTCCAGGACTCCGGGGTAATCGTCCTTGGATGGATGATCATCATCCTCGCCGCGTTCATCTGGCCTAACACATTGCTTTACTTTGCCAGTGTTGGCTCCCTTCTCTTGCCCACTGCCCTTCGAATTGCCATTGCCGTCATCATTATCTTCATCATTGGAAAGATCATGGTTGCAGAGCAACATTTGCCATTCCATATTGTCCTGCCACCGGCGACCCAGTGTCTCCACAGCCCACCAGATGACATCCTCTCCACACCTAAGCGAAACCATGTCATTGACGTCTTCCCAAAAAGCAGGTCTGGAGAAGATCTCAGCTACCATGCCAACTAGGGAGCGATATTGTGAGAACAGATTGAGGGCCTGCATTATGTCTTCGTGGAACTGTTCGGTGCTCTCAGAGGTGGTGACGATTGAGAGTGCCCTGGTGTTGTACCATATTTCTTGGAAATACTGTTGGCAGGGCTTCAACAATCCTTCGTCGACTCCGAGGATGGCTGCAGCCGTAGCCAGCGGCATGTTATACAGATCACCTCTTCTGAGAGACCGGTAGCCCTATCCGGTGGTCAGGTATATTCCTCTAGATGCCCAATAATACTTACCAGGTAACCATCCACTGTCTCCCGGCTGATATAAGGCGTATTATTATCCTCCTGGTCTTCATTGTCCTTACCCTTGTCGTCCTCGTCCTCATCATCCTCACGGTCGCATATTTCCACCACCTGATGTTTCTCCATCGGCCGCTCCTTCAACTCCTGCTGTTGCTCCTCGTTGCTCTCACCATCATCAGAGATGGTAATTACCTTCATTACTTTTGGCATCTGGACATTGATCAAGCCACCAGGTTTGACCTTGGCCAACCCCGGCTAGCCGTTTGTAGGCCTGCCAGTGTCTATATTCTAGTGGTCCTTCCTCAGCTGGTGGTGTCCAGGGTGCTTGGGGTTCCGTTGCTTATGTTTATCAGTCAGTGACGCCACCGTCTATAGGCTGTAACAAAGGAACGTGCCTTGGTAACCCCTGGTCTGGTTGTGACCATAATTCGGTGGCGAGGAAGATCACATAGACATGATGAGATCTGTAGGTTTAGGAACAGAGGTCAGAGATTTGGGTGTGGAATAGGTCAAGAAATGGCAGAATCAGTGCCATGGGAACATCAGTCATCGGGGGTGCGAATTTGCAGTATGTGAAGTGAGAGGAAGATGGAGGAAATGGGCGCATGGCTAGAGACGGGCTCGATATATACTACTTATCAGCTGTGATCGTGGGCATATACATGGTAAACTCCATCTGTTAGAATTTCCTAGGAACTTCCCCACTTCCATTGGTATACCAATTGTATATTGCCAGTGGAACAATGAAACCTGCCAGAACTGGCATCTGGGAAGCATATGTCAAGAAGGGCCAATTCATTGGTTTCCGCACTTCCGGTAAATGAGAGAAGGCATTTTGTGATCCTTGAGACTTGCGACAGTTGATGGTGGTCAACATCCTTTGGAGAAAGAGAGGGTTGAGAAACTAACTGGTGTCAGTTTGCTGCACACATGCACCAACACCCAGATTTGCCGCTGGTACCCAAAGCTAAGCAAGGCAAGCCATGGGAATTCTCCGCCCACTAGACCCATCTCATCCACCGGGCTTGGAGTCTATTGTCAAACTTTCTACTGCCAAACCTGGTATGCATCGCCAAACTTTAAAAGCATTGTCAAACTGTATTTGCATTGTCAAAACTTTAGATGCATTGTCAAACTTTATATGCATTGTCAAGCTTTATATGCATCATCAAACTTTATATGCATCATCAGACTTTATAGGCATCGTCAAACTTTATATAAAATGATCGACAAGATGGCTCTTCTTTGTTCAAACATTCCTGTATTCAACACACTCTCTGACCTTCTGACAGATCTCATGCGCTCTGTCCGTAAGCATTTCATCAAACGCATCGCCATTGACCCGGTCCTCGGGCTTTCCTTGCACAGGAACAGGTGACTTGGTAAGTGAATTCATTCAACAGACTGCAAACACCCTCTTACTGTTTCGCAGACCTCGAGCGATGCCACCAGCATACAGACTACGAATACGCTCCCTAGACTCACTCGAAAGCCCATATCCTGACTGCATTAGGATGTTTGTCACGCAGGGAAACCTTAAACACCATCTGGGATTCAGCCATCAAGGATAGCTGCCGCCGGCAGCGGGATATCCACAGAGCCACCCACCTCATTGACGACTGTACTCGCCGCATCGGCAGAGTCTTATAGAAACCCCTGAACCCGATGCAACCATTCCAGCCCATGCAGTTGTCAAGATTCCAGAGGCATCTGACTCCGAGGAGAATGGCCTCTGCCAACACTTCCCACACCTCGATTCTCCGACCCAGGAAGCTGATAAGGAGGAGGCTGACCCTGGGGAAACTCCAATGCATGATGAAAATCTTGAAATCGAGGTATATCCCATGGCTGGGACAACCTTCATTGACGATCCTGATTACAATAAGTTCCGAGATCTCATCAGCAACTAGTGGCAACCCTGTTACAGTGCCGAAGATTTCACACAGGCCATCAGATTCCTTGAAGCCTGCTATGCCAAGTCACAAATTGATCGCCACTTCAACAAAGGCAGATGCAAGGTTCCCAAGCACATTTCCTACCGCTCCAGATGGATGATGTACAATCAAATCTATGCGATGAATAACCAGCTGCCAAAATGGAGAGCAGCCTCCATCTCCACACCAAACAGTCAGAGGTTTTTCTATTTTTGAGACTAGGTAGATTGTATGTGGTGCCATTTTTGCCAATGCCCAGATACTGACCACATGGGCTATGGACCGACCCGGAACATAGACACGGAGGGTGATTGAGTGTATTCTGAGATCAATTCTGCAGACTGGTGTTCGGAGACACAGAATTGACTTCCCCCAGTGGGGACAATTGTGCCACTGATCTGTGGATCGCACAAGACGCAGCATACGGACTTCTCCGCCGACAAGAATGTCTGGCTGATCTATCTTACCATTGGGAATATCCATTCCTCTATACAGAATAAATACAGCTACCGTGCACACATTGTGCATCCCTTACTCCGGGTGCCGCCCAAATTCCAACTGAATTCCGCATCTGATGGCCCAGCCTAGAGGAGTATCAGGCAGCAGGTGCTGTGTGATGTCACCATGATAGTGATCGAGCCAGTCACGCAATTTCTGGAGGGAGGAGACATCCATTGCAGTTCTCTGTGGCCATGTTCTGACAGCAAAATGCGCTGTTGATGGCCAATTCTCGCGTCTTGGTTAGCGGATCACATGGAGCATGCTAACCCTGTGGGCATCAAGTACAATGCTTGCCCTAAGTGTCAAACTCCAAAGGACAACCTGGAGTGACGTATTCTTCCACTTGACTTGCAATCCCACAGGCAGAAGTCAGCAGTCTTCGAGCAGAAATATCGGGAGTATGAGAATGCAAAATCTGCTAGCGACCGTCAGACTATAAAGATCACAGAGGACTGGCTCGAGTCCATCAATGCAAGCCTGGTCCTGTGTATCTTTTGGGATCTTCCGCATTTCAAAGCATATGACCTCCACCGGCGTGATATCCTACATCACATATGCATCGGAATGTTCAATCACATTATGACCTGGATCGTGGGCTTCCTACAATGCCATGGGGAAGCTGCGGTATTTGATGAGATCTGGGCTGGCATTCCTCCATACCCCAATTTCTATCACTGTGGCAAAGCCTACTGGCAAATTGTGCACTGGAGTGGTAAAGAGATGCGAAATTTCAGTGGAATCATGTAGCTGGCGTTGGCACAAGCATTGCAGGACCCACTACTACGCCACCGAGCAGGCTTCCAGAGAGCATTGACCTGCGTTTGGTCACTGGTCTACTGGAGTCTTGTGGTACAATACTGAACCCACGCAACCAAGACACTCAATGATGTAGTGGACAATCTAGAGGAATTCGATGCAACTCGGGATGTTTTTACCACCTACCGGACGTCAAATGCAACAGACAGCATCGCCCACCCACACATGAAGGACCTAAAGATGCCACTCAAGGCTGAATATGCAATCAAGGATGCAGGAAGGGCTGAATGCGGAGAAGCTCTTTCCTGTGCGCAAAAGGCACACCAAAAGGCAGAGAACAAAAGCACCTACAGGAAGTCTACAGTTCAATGGTACATGAACATAGCAGCTTTGACTTCATCAAAATTCACCTCATGCTGCATTATGAAGAATCAATTCGGCGCTTTGGACACTGAGTCAGAGACAACGCTGAAATGCAGCAAATGAACAATCCGATGATGTGTATGGGCTCTTATCGCTGGTCAAATTGCAACTTTCGGTAGGAATGGCAGATTGTCAATGACAACTCACCCGTCCATGTCCTCCAGGTGCGGCGCCATCACCACTGGCAGCTGACTAAGGAAGGCCACTGGACCCCCAACATCCAGGAGGCACTAAGGTGAAATCGACCAAAGGAGCACATTGTTGTCAACAAATGAAACCCTGAGCAAGTGCCGATACCGGAGAATTTACCCTCAGCTTCGGCGACGATGAGGGAAATGTCCATGTCTGCGGGCTGCTATCCCCCAGATGAGAGGGCTTCTTTGTCGCAAATGAGCATCATCCAATGTACAGCTTTCGACTCATAGATTACATATATTGAGACTATAGATTCGACCTGAAAATACCCACTGCCCCTAGGAGGTGTATCAGCAGGATACATGCCACCCAATTTAACCTACCCAACATTCAGGTGGCCAACTTCCAGTCCTTCAGCTGTTGTGATTCCACTGGACAGACATGGCTGCGCATGGATGCCCAGTTGTTTCACAATGCGGAGCCTCGGAACAATTTTCTGTGGTTTCAGCTAGATGAGCCGCCGCAAGGTGATGTAGGGGACTGTCGACCGGCACACCTGGTGAGGATTTCACGGCTACACAATAGCCAACAGAAGAGATGTGTTGTTCTTTTGTGGGAGCTCCAGCTTGAAAACCAAGGTGTTGGTCTACTTTCCAATGGGCTGCTGAGAGTCTCCGACAAAGTTTTCTGTCGGAACCCAGCCGACCTTGACGTAGCCAACATCAGGTGCACATGGGTAGCTATGCACCTGATTGTCATCCCTGGTACCAGATACTACAATGTCAATAATACTATCGACCGAGTCATTTTCAATCATTGCTGGCCCAAACCACCAGCAGCTGAAGGAGATATGGAGACTGACGATGACGATGCTAGGCCAGAGGAATACCGCAGGAACAGAAATTCTAGTGTTGTTGACAAGGACGAAGAGGACGATGAAGAGGAGGAGGAGGAGAATGAGGAGGAGGATGAGGAGGAGGATGACGATGAAGAGTAGGAGGAGGTATGGTCTCCACAGGGCATCAGGTGTCCTATAGCTCCAACCCTCCCACAGTTCATGGCTCGATCTGCATAAAACCTGGAACAGAGAACAGGCCGCCGACTCACCCATGATCCATAGCTCGATATGTAGAAAATACTTCTCCAGAGGCATCAGTCCTGGCTCTCCCACAATCCATAGCTTGATATGTAGATAATACTTGTCCAGAGGCATCAGTCCTGGCTCTGCCATGATCCATAGCTCGATATGTAGATAATACTTGACCAGAGGCATCATTCCTCTAGCTCTCCCACATTCCATAGCATTACATGTCAAGGAAAACTGGCCCCAGGCATCATGGCTCTCCCGCATCTCATGAAATCTAGCGCAATTTCTATTCATCATGTACAATTGATATAATACGGTCTGCATCCACGCGCAAGTCCATAGGACTTCATAATGCTATGCATCAAATATACTATGGATTCCCGGCCCATAAACAGCTTCTCTATGAGTTACGCATCACGCAAGGTCATTTTTCTTGGTGTGCACCACACACATCATTAACTGTGCTACACCTATACAGAAATCTTCAGTTGTATTGCTTATCTGCAAGTTTTCCCACGGAGCAAGAAGTGGATGAAAGATATCTTGGAACATATATATGTTGCAGATAGGAATCATACGATACTCAAAAGGGAAGAAGAATATCATAGATAACCTCTCAAGTTCAGAATATTCTCTGTGAGGCTCTTTGAAGTAGTTCAAAATGATTAGCAAAATGGTCAAGTCACTGAATTAAATCTTATTGAATCCCAGTGACAAGGATAAGAAGTTTTATAAGTTTTAGAAACTCAATAATACCATTGCTATCAAAAAAGTGATGATATGAAAGCAGATCTGCTATGTTCCATTCTTATTCAAATGGGGAATTTAGAGAAATACTCATGTCTTCAGTTTACAAAATAATAGAACACACTGCTTTAGTATCTGTACAATGAGCAAGCATTTGCATATTCTAAACGATACTTGAATGTCATCCAAAGTTTAAAAGTATTCCGAAGTATATTCTTAACTGCCAATTAACTCCCTTGTTAACATGTAACCAGTATAGAATCATAATTTGTTGCATAAAGATAACTGCAACAATATGGTCTTGAAAAATACACCAGTCAAGTAACAGCCAACCAGACTCACATTGGGAGCATCTAATTCAGTATTTGCATTTATCTGAGTACCACAGAAATTAATAGGTACCCACTGGGGAATATTCATTGAAATATCGGTTGATAATGTCAGGTTGAAGGGTCCAAAGAGCAGATATTGGTAGTAAGGGGTGAAAGAACTGTCTGCAACTTGAATATTTATGGTGCACTACCTGGAGAATGTCAATAACATACTTGCTGATATGCGGAGGTTTGATGCTACTATTGTATAGAAATATTTGACTGGTGCTGAATTAAGGTAAAATCAGTCAGAATTATTTGCCCAGATACAGAATGGTAGCTGCTGGGGTCAAAAGTTGATATGCAGTAAAGCTGGTGTCAATGTGGATACTGAACCCAGTGCAGAGAATAATTGAAATATTGAAAATAATGCTGAAAATTAGTTCCTGCAAATATAATGGTGATTGGCACTCTATTTTAGATGATCTGAAGGTACCTTGGGATTTCATGGAACACTGACAAAAAGTAAGTGATAGCAAGCTTGAAAGAAGTTCTCTTTAAAGCTCCAGTACAAAAAACATTTGATATTTGCAATGGGACTGGCCAAATAGTTGTGGGAGTTGACACCAGATTAACAGAGTGAGGGGTGATCTACTGGCAGAAAGATGGAAACATGAACTGGAATCTATATTTCTTCAAAAGAGGGTGGTATAACAAAGCTCAAAAGTGATATAATATACGAAAATGACATTACTGTGACCTGATAACAGTATGTAAAAAGTTTCACAATTACATATATTAAGTCAGATTTCTTCTACAATTAGACACAAATTCAGTCATTTTTAAATTAAGCATACCTGGTAATGATCTGTGAGAAGAACATGTTGCATGCTGGATTCTGTAGATTGGGCTCGTCAATTTCAGTAGGCAATCAATTAATGAGAATATGAATAAGGTTCATGATACTGTTTTACATTGACTGTATACGAAAGTGGAGTTTAAACTGGGATAGGAAGAAGATCTAGTCATATAAATTGGGTTGAATTGATAGGGAAATCAGGTTGAATGAGAGCTAGAACATTCAAAAGGGAAGGTAATGTATGAATAAATAAAGTGAGAGAGTACTTTCAAATTGTTTGTAGTATTAAAACTTGCAGCACAAAATGCAGGAAGATGGAAAGAGAGAGGTGAATAACTGGGGAATCTAAAGCAGCCAGAAGGAAAAACTAACTAGGAAATGCAGAAAGTTTGGTGGATAGCCATACAATACCTCATGTCAGATAGAGAACTTTACAGTCGATAGTAAATACACAAACTGCCAGCTCATTTATTGGTGGGCATTGAGAGAAAGAACCCAATGAAAGATATATACAAACTAAGTTGATTTAGCAGATGGGAAGTAACATTACCAGAGGTAGTTGAGTGGTACAGATGGCCTAAAATATAGGTCAATAGCAAAGTCTGTTTGAAAATGTACTATCAGTTTAAGAAGAGAGCTCTACTACACTAAAATTTACCTCTAAAAGCCCAACTGTTATTTACCTCTAGCAATTGGTAAGTGTAGGTATTGAGTATACATACAAAACAGACGAAGTATATCATATATTGATAAGTACCAACAACGGTGTCACTTGATAAGATGAGATGTGATAACGAATATCGTATACACTAGAGAAGGTGTTAGCCTTCTATCGTAAGGTTGAAAAGAATTAGTTCAGAACCCCAGAACCTGTTGAAGTGAATAGAGAAGCAGAAAACCAACAATGAACAAATTATCTTCTGACACAATGAATCATTTATACGATGAATGTAACAAAGCACCCACTGCTGTAACCAAGCTGGTCTAATGATCATACAGAACAATGGCAAATACCTTGTCCGAACTGATAATGTACTCTAATACACTGAAAAACGTGTGTAAAGATTAACTAAAAGAGGTGCTGTAAACAGAAAGATTTACTATCAGATATATCACTACGTATTAACTCTGCTGCCTTGTATGAAACCTAAATCCTTCACTTTGTAAAGATCAGGAGAATCCGTTATGAAATACTGCAAACTGAATTCAAAAATGGAGGGTAATGAATAAGTGCCAGTGGTTAAAGTAAAACAACTGAAATGATGATAAGGAGATTTTAACATTACTGTACAATATTTAAAAACATCAACTGAGGCCAACAAAAGATACTTCAACTAACCAGCCGACTATCAAGCTGAGTACCTGTGCGGTGCTGATTTGATTCATACTCACTGAACTAAGAAAAAGCAATCACAATGTACCAAAGTATATATGAGTTGGTAAAAATATCACCACTTTGGAGAGATTACCCTGCGTTTGGGAATTTATCCACTAGCAGAGCTAGTCGATTGGATCGATAATAGGCAAATTAGAAAGTTGTTCACTTGTAATAAAGACAAGCATTGTAGAAAGATTCTGACTATGTCAGGCATTACACAAGAAAACAGATCTGAGGAAGCAGAGAAATTGGTAGTCAAAGCAGTATCAGTATGGAAATCCATAGAGGAAAGATTGGGAGAAATAATTGTGAGCACAATCTGAGAATATCACAGGGGGTAAGTAGTTGGTAGATATAAATAATGCAATAGATGTAATGCTATCAGTCCACTGATTCAAATAACCACAAAAAAGGATATGGGAGAAGAACAGATTTTCATTGCATTATTCCAAATAACAGGAGAGCAAATATATCAGTGCCACTCAATTGAGTGAATTAGTGAAATAGAGAGGAAATATTGAGTTTTATTGACTAAATTGATCCCATGTTATTACTGCAATTCCTACAATTCTTCCCCAACCCTCTAGTAATCTCAAGACAAGAAAGGTGATAACTGTTATAGAAATGGTCAAAAAATTTATTATTACAAATGGCAACAACGAGAAAAATATATTCAAGTACTGGATATGAATCAGCATGGAAAACTGAAAAATGCACAAAAGTTGTAACAAAATACAAGAAGAGTATACTAGCAAAACTGGAAACAATTTAAAACAAAATACAGAAAGGCAGGGGACAAGTTACCCCTGAAAATATACAAGGAGCCTCTTTCATGTATATTTTCAAGGCACATTGCCCCCTATACTCCTGCGTATAACTCCCTCCACGTATCCATAACTACATCCAATATTATGATCTCAATAATGAGTAACAACCTACAGTCTGTATGTATGATATTGATATTAATCAATATTATTTTTGCTGTATTCACCTGTACCACCAATTTTTAAGCATCATCAGCCACTATCTCAGCAGGTACAAAATTTTTGACTCATTTGCAGCTACTACCATCTCTGCTAATGCTATTGCCATTACTATGTATATCTCCTCATCTGATATTTTTACTATTGCTAGCAATTGCTCTCCAGTATCTCTTTCCTCAGACACATTAGCACACCTTAGCAAGAACTTGTTGTCATCTAGATTTGTCTGACTATTTGAAGAAGCAATGGAGAGTACTACTTGGAAGCTTACCACACAAGGCTAAGCCAACTTTATATTTCATATATATGCCATTTTTGGTAACATTACTGACACTGTAAACACTCAAGTTACATGGCTATCAAACTATGCAGAAATAGCTCTTAACCAGAATAAAATATAATACAAATAGCACAATCACTATTCAAAGACTCTTAAATCCTCCAGCACAGTAAGATACCCTATCAAATGGTATTACTTTATCCAGAAGTTGAAGATATAAGCAACAAAGAAGCTAAAAGCCTTCTAGTAGTGTTATTCCAACCATCAGGATATTCTTGGCAATTGCAATCAATGTAACAAGTGGCTGTAATTATGAGTGATTAACAGGCAAATATCATGAGAATCTGAGTTGGAAAAGTGCCATCTGAAGTAAAGTTACATTAACCACCTTATAATGTAAAGCTGAAGGCCAAGGATTACAAGTAGTACACTTTTAAAGACTTCCAGAAAGAACAAAAGTTGTTTGACAATAGATGTCAGCAACTGGAGAAAAGAATCCATTACAATGTTGTGGACTTGAAATGATGCCATGGGTAAGCAATACCATGTAGTTATTACTCTGGCATGGGTGACTGCAACCATACTACTGAACTTGGTATGATCTGATTATCTGTAATATCTTTCAACTGTGTGATATTTCTACCACCTTCTGTCTCTGAACAGAGCAAGATACTTCCACCACCAACTATAATTATCTCATTAGCTTTAGAAATAGAGGCCATAGTAACCTGTTCATAAATGCCAAACATTGTAGTTAATCCCCACTTGTACTGTCAATACCAGTCAGTTCATAACCACATAATCATAAGTCAACTTCTGGCAGGTTATTTGTACTCTCAAGCATGACTCCAATTGCGCTGAATTCTATAGTTCACCTCGTCAACCAACTTCCAATCTACTGCTTCGATGGGGTGAACTTGGAGGCCGTGATTGAGTGAGGTTGGAGATGCACTTGGTGGTAGTCGATTTCAAGTGTTACCCCTACCTGCAATGCTAGTTTCGCCCCTACCAGCAATCCCAGTTTCACCCCTACCAGTGGAGCCAGATTCACCGCTACCAGCGAAGCCAGATCCACGTCTACCAGCTTGTTCCCCATGAGGCCAGATTGTCAGAGTGGTGACAGTGAGCATGTCAAAGTGACAAGACCAAACATGTCAGAGCTTTAAAAGTGAGAATGTCAGAGTTGAGAGAGCAAGCATATCGGTTGGGAAAGTGAGAATGTCAGAGATGGGGGAGCGAGCTTTTCAGAGTCATGTGAGTCAGCGTGTGCACTTGTCGGAGATGTCCAAGTGAGCATGTCCAAGTTGAAGGAGTCTGTGTTAGAGATACGAAAGGAGATATCAGAGTTGCAAATCAATGAGTAATTGTGATGAATATATAGTGTAATCTATAAATTGCATTATATAATACATGTGCTACAGTTGAATGACAGTAATAATTCAGTTGTGCTATTGGTAAATTACAGGTGTATTATCAGGGGCTACAGGAAATGGCTCTGGAATAGTGTTTATTATTTATGGAAGGTAACTGTAGGCCATATGGCCTATAGTAGATTACAACCAACAGAATACCTTTTTCCAGATGTGTATTGAGAGCTGGGTAACTGCTACTTTCTAAAGTCAGCTTATGGTAAGTCTTTGATCTCTAATAATTATATTTGTTACTACAAATATACACATTTAATTATATCCATTGTTATTTGCAAACTCATCCATCCAAGTACTGTACACCAGTCTACATAGTAGAGTACAGACCTATTTAATGTTACAAGTAATTATATTTTCAACAATATACAATCTTGTTGTTTTTCAGTAAAGTTGGCCATTTCAAAATAACTAGTAACCTATTTGTAACTTATTCAATATGTTTCTCTATTGCTGAAAATAGAAAATTATATTATCAACCATATTGTATACAGTTTAGCAAAATAGTTACAGCTTCTGTATTTTTAACTCAATTAAGCATAATTGTTGATGAAAATAAACAGACATTTGCAGTATCTCTATATAACTAGATCTGTTGCAATAAGACTATTTTTAAGTTGATTACAATATAGATTGCCAATTTCAATATAATTTAAAGTATAAGCTATACTGTTAAATTTGCTTTGGCCTCTAATAATAAATAGCAATATCTGAGTCTTAATATTGAATAGTATTTATTTTACTTTCTTTATATGTAATTATAATAATGAAATTTCTTATTTCTATATATAATATTTTTTTCATCTATTATGTTGTTAAAACTATAATTTTAGTATAATTTACAATATAAAATTACTATGAAATTGAACTGCTTAAATTATTATTATATCATCATAAATTATAGTTATGCAAATTTAACCAACTTTGAAAAGAATATAATTGATCAATTCCAACAATATATCAGTAGTACTTTTAGATTCAGTTAAATCAGCTGAAATTTGTTAATAATAGTAGAAACCAGCAAAGTATTATAATAATAAAAATTTATTCACTTGAAATTTAACTATATACTTGAAAGGATATTAGAAAGAGTAGTACTTGCAATCTGATTTCCATAAAATCTAGAGTATGCTAAATATTTTAGATAGTACTATAGTATTTATAAATGTATCTGCTGTTTTTATTGAGTTAGTATAACTTGTGTAGTCAGATGGAAACGATAATATTTTGTACGTTTAAGTAGATACTACATATACTTATTGTATTCTTGTATTGTCTATATTTTGTTTAAGCAACTAACTCTAATTTAGTATACTTGACTACTTGTATTTAGATCTTGTTAATCATCTCTACATATTTACACATTTACATATATTCAAGTGTAAGGCTGTATATCCGTACATGGCCGCGTATGAGAGTATATGGAAAGATACAGTTGCACGCATGGATGTGGTAATATACTTGAGTAGTAGATAGGTAAGATCATTGCTAGCGATCTCAGAGAGATCACAAGTTGTCTAGATAAGGTTGCGGATACCCCGCACTGGACACGTCTCATGCCATTGGCGAGAACCTAATCATGACAGCCGTTACATCATCCCTCACTTTAGGAGCAGACCCCCTGGGCTGCCACATATGTATATAAACAAGAGAAAACCCATAAGAACAACAAAACCCAAGATGTGTATGCCTCCGTACAACTTTAATAAGTCCCACAACTGATCAGTGCCCTATGAGCAGCCTCATGGTGGACTCTGAGCCCAGTAAAACTCCACCTGCAGTGGTAGGTGGTAAATACCTGTGCTGACACCAATTATACAGGTGCGAGATCCATGAGAAACTAAGGAAAATATACCCCCATAGAAACGTCCAATCCCACTCCTCCAAGTGCAATCATCATCAACACTTCGTTGGATGCTCTCGGTGGAACTCATAGACCAATTCCCGCGCATTTCCGAGATCTTCCGCAGGTTCCCAGCTCATGTGCATGTGGCTGTAACCCGCCCATGGTATGAGATAATGGAGTTTCCCGTAGCGTCACTTAAAATCGAGGATCCAGTCGACTTCCCTCTTGTCAGAGTCATCGACGATCGTTCGCTGTGGGTTAGATGGTAGCTGGCTGATGGTAGGAGATGTATAATGGTCAGGGCAAAGAGACATGAAAAACATTGTGCTTCCGGATGGCATAAGGAAGGTCCAATTTGTGAGTATTCTTAGTGATGACCATATTTACTGTGTATGGTCCTGTCCATTTGTAATCCAACTTATTCGACAGTCTTGTCAGCCGGAAGTGCCGGATTGAAAGCCAGCTATCATCCCCAACCTCAAACAGAATCTCTTTGCCGCCAGCGTATTTCGTCTGATGAGCTTGAGCCTCCTGCAAGGTCTTGCAGAGAGTTTGGTGAGCCTTCTCCAAGCCAGCTGAGAAAGTGTCTGCTTGGATTTCCAATTTCATGCCAGATGGTTGTTTTGGGGCATTAAACTGCATCACCAAATGGTAGTGGTAATTTGCCCAGAATGGAGTCATCCTCATAGATGGGTGCTTCATGTTATTGTAAGCGAATTCGGCTAGTGGTATGATTTCAACCCAATTGTCCTGCTCATAGTTGTAGAAAGCCCGGAGATATGGCTCCATGGTCTGGTGTTGACTCTCCGTCTGCCCATCTGTCTGTGGACGGAAGTCTGTGGAGAGCCATGGTCAGTACTCAAGTGAGAACATACCCAGGTCCAGAATCGGCTTCTAAGATGGGTGCCCCAATCTGTAACTATGTTGTCCGGGACGCCGCACTTCCAAATGCCGTGTTCAAAGAATAGCTGGGCCTATTTCAGCAAGTCAATATCCTTCCAGCACGGTAACTATATTGTCATCTTTCTAGGTTGGCCCACAACAGCAGGAATCCCGGTGTAGCCCGATGTCATTGACTCTGGCAAGTCAGTGAAGATGTCCATCCTGACGCCTGCCCGTGGCTGTGATGGTGTCTCCAAGAGAAGGTTGAACCCATTCCTGGCGTGCCGAGGTGCTTTGATTAGGTGGCATACTTCGGAGCCGCTGCCATACTTATGTACATCGGAGTCCATTGCTGGCCAGTAGAAATCCCTTGATACCGGCTCAGCAGTCTTAAGAGCTCCAAAATGTCCAGACTCAGGGTTGCGATGAAATAGACTTATCACTTTTCCGCGTAGGTGGTTGACTGCAGGGATGTATATACTCCCGTTGTAAGTCAGAGCCCCCACAATGATTTTCCATTCGTTCTCCTTTCCTGCGGAATCTGTGCCATCTGCAATTTGCCTGTCGACTAGCTTCGCCGAGACATAGACAGCCAAAGGGTCAGCGGCCTGGGCCACAATGATTGCTGGCATGGGATCATGGTACGGTTCCACTGATGTGGTTGGCAATAGTTGGGCCACAGGCTTTTCGTAGCCAATCTCATAGTTGGGCCATAGGGATGGGCCTTCGGCCGTGTAGTAGCTGCCTTGAAGGAACTGGATGACAGAGTGATAAGTCGAAAGGGTTTCCGACCACCTGGCTTGTCTTCTGGTTAGCACTTTGAATGTCTGGAAGTATTTGAGATTCTTGTGGTCACACTGAATTAAGACCTTTTAATTGGCGCCCTTGAGGTAATGCCGCCACTGTTTCAGTGAATCCACGATGGCCAATAGCCCTTGATCATAAGTGTCGTAACTCTGTTCAGCTGAAGACCACTTCTGGGAGAAGAAATTGACCGGACTGAGAACCCCGAAAACATCCTACTGGTTGAGGATGCGTGCAATGGCAAATCCACTTGCATTCGTTTGAAGAATGATCCGCTGGGCCGGATGAAAATGTTGGAGGATCGGTGCCTCCGGGAAGGTCCTTTTCAGTTTGAGGAACACCATTTTGGCTTGCCGAGTCCGTTGCCATTTGGCTGGATGTGTCCCTGTCTTGCCTCTTGGGCTTGCCTATGGTATCTTTAGTAATTCGGTCAGAGGAAGGGTCACCTTGAGATATTTCCAGATGAATCATCGGTAGAAGTTCTTGAACCCGAGAAGCACGTAGAGATCTCTCAAAGACTTTGGGGTCGGCCAGTCATCCATTGTGGACATCCTGTCCGACTCTGCCCCAACTTCATCAGGGGTGATAACAAACCCCAAGAAGCCACCTTCCAAGAATCTGAATTGGGATTTCTTGGCTTTACATTAGAGACCAAATTCTGTGAGTTGCTGCAGCATTTCGTGTACATGCTCCTTATGCTGCTTCTCATTGGCCCAAAAGATGAGTATGGCGTTGAGGTAGCATGCCGCAAAGCGGTCAATGTATGGCCGTAGGCTATCATCGATGTAAGACTTAAATGTAGCAATTGTGTTTGTTTGACAGAATGGCATTACCTGGTATTCGAATTGGCTGTAATGCGTTTGGAAAGCAGTTTTGTATTCATCACCTTCCTTGATCCTGATAATGTTCCAAGCAACACGGAGGTTCAGCTCCATAAATATCCTGGCCTCACACTCATGGTCAAGCATCTCTGGGATTGATGGAAGGGGAAACAAATTCCTCACCATCGCCGGGTTAAGCACACAACAGTCGACACATAGTCTCAGGCCTCTTTCCGTCTTGGTACCAAAGAGAATTGTCGCCACCGCCGGCGATGATCATAACTGAGTAAACCCGTTTACTAGGCTTGCCTCGATGTAAGCTTTTAATGTCCTCAACTCGAACTCCGAAAGGTTGTAAATCCGCCCATATGGCCAGTTATAGCCAGACTCCAACTCAATTGCAGGGTCAGTTGACTGGTGCGGGGGAAGTGTCTCCGCCTTTGCTTTACTAAAAACCTCTACGTAATCTCCATATATGGCCAGGATATGTCCGCCATTGACTTCAGGCACCATCTTTGTCGTTGTGCCAGCTCCATCTGCAAACATCAGTTCTCAATTGGTGATATATATATGGAGAAGTAAGGAGGAATATCCAGGAGCCCGGATTTGAAACAATTCACCCATGCGAGAGCCCAGTCCCGCCGTCCATTACTCCCTTTGTTTCTCAGCGTGCTGGTAGCAGTCATTCAAGGTCCGCATTGTGGGTACACTCTGCTGCCGCAACTACTGCTGCTGCTTCCTGCTCACCCATCCAGCGCCTGGGGCCACTCTCACTCACCCTCAGTGATGCCTTCGATGGTCGCTCCCAGCTGCCCTGTACGATCTCCCACTCTTAGAAAGAATGTACGGATGACCTGCTCACTGGCCAGTAGATCATCAAAGGCAGTTGCTCCGAGTATTTGAATATCTGAAATACCGCCTCCCCCTTCGGAACACGCCTCCTCTCTAGCCATACATCCTGGTACAATCCGAGGGCATTCCTGATGGTCTGCATGGTCTGCTGCCACCACGTCCAGTCCCCCTGGCGTTCACAGAGCCAAAACTCGACTGCATTGCCAATCGACATCAGGATTCCTGGACTGGACCCAAGCCAATCTCAAAACCAACTGCTAAGCTCACATGGGCACAACCATCACCTCCAATTCTTGAACCGGTGATAAGTGCTCCAGATATTGACTCGTGAATGCCATTTTTCGACTTTGACTTGTGTGAACCATTACTTGGGCATGGAGGCCTGCAGTCCAGACTTTGCCAGGGTCTTCCAGCAGACCAAGCCATTTTCGCAGCCTCGGAGCTTTAAAGATGCTCGTTGCGCCACATTCGATGAGAGCTCGCACGTGTTGCATTTCCTCTCTTCCATCACTGATAATAACCTCATGATTATTGTGGAATGTGTCCAGTCTGGACGTGCCCCACAAGTATTGCCTTGACATGGGAGCATGTGGGCTCTCGGACACCACCCTTGACATCAAAGCGATCCAATTCGGTTGTATGCTGTCCATCGTCACCATTGAAGACTGCATTGCCAACCTCAATGGGCCCAATTGCACCTCGTTGAATCACCCCTGTCAGCCCAGATGCCAAGAGAGGCCTATGAGACTTTTGGCTGCTGATTGGCGAAAGACTTCAGTCACATCAGCAACTACTCTAGTTTCCGTCAGAAACACCCTGGTGTTCCGGACGGCTCTGACGGCTCTGACGGAACCTCGTACCCTCTGACGGAGAATTACACGCTACCTGTAGCCCAGGCGACGGGTCGCGTTGCATACGTACTCCTTTACTTTGTGGTGACGTTTACGCACCATCAGAAGGACGCGTGTATTACACTCTTCGCAGGGGCTGCAGTTATGCTCAAGCCATTTACACAATGCCTGGCAATGTTAGATCATAGCTACTACTTATCGTTCAACGATTTTCAACACTTATGCATTCAGTTTGTATTCTCATCTATGTATCTATGTATCTATATAGCTACCTATCTACACACGGTATATCTGGACTGGCAGCACGCGGTGATTGTCAGCAATTGGATGTGCGCCTGAAGTTGACGATCGAGTGAACTCAGAGATACACTTGGAGGCCGTGATCGAGCGAGTTTGGAGATGCACTTGGAGGCCGAGATCGAGTGAACTCAGAGATGCACTTGGAGGCCGTGAGCAAGTGAACTCAGAGATGCACTTGGAGGCCGTAATCGAGCGAGTTTGGAGATGCACTTTGAGGCCACGATCGTGCGAGTTTGGAGATATGCACTTGGAGTCCGTGATCTTGCGAGTTTGGAGATGCACTTGGAGGCTGTAATCGTGTGAGAATGGATGAGTACTTAGAGGCGGTCAATGGACGGCGCGCCGGGTGCTGAGACTCTATTCATCGGTTAGTTAACTCGCAACCGAGAGAATGTGACAAGGTGACTTTAGCTGTGAGCTCTCATGGGAAGCTGGCTGATGGCAGTCGATTGTGTAGGGAGGCATGCCGGAAGCTGAAGCTACATTCAGGGGTCAACTCGAAATCATGAGAATGAAGGGACGACAGACAATCTTAGGTGTATGCTGTACTCGGTGTATGCTGCACTCAGTGATAACTCATGATGATGGCATGGAGAGATAGAGAGGAATGACTTAACTTTATGTTCTTGCGATGATGGTTGAGTTGTGGACGAGAAAGAGAGAGATGGGGGATGAAGATGAGAACGATATGGAGAATACGAGCGGCTATGAGAAATCAGGAGTACGACTTGCCTGATTGGGTTTAGAAGACCTCGTATCGGTGTTATTACCCACCGGATTGGGACTCGTACCTGCCATATCGGGGATGGTCAATTGACTCGCACATGAAATTCTCTTAAGTCCCAGTTTCTCATGATGATTTCCCCCATCTCCTCTGATCTCTCTCTTTCTTGTGCTCAACTCTACCATCACCTAACAATACGAAGTTAAGTCATCCCTGTCTATCTCTCCATGCAATGATCATGAGTTAACGCCGAGTACAGCATACACCAAGTACTGCATACACCGAGTACTGCATACACCGAGTACTGCATCATCTCAAGATCCACTGTCTCCCGCCGCCAGCCAGCTCTCATCTCTTGGCGGACCTTATTGTACTCAACTCTCTACATTCCCATGATTACGAGTTAACCAATGAATGGAGTCTCGGCTGACATCGCACCTCCCTCCCGATCTACTGCCCCCAGATCGACCACCTCACTCCTCCAATCTCGATCGATCATGGCCTCCAATTGCATCTCCAAACTCGCTCGATCACGGCCTCCAAGTGCATCTCTGAGTTCACTTGATCTCGGCTTCCAAGTGCATCTCTCAACTCGCTCGATCACGGCCTCCAAGTACATCGTTAATGAGCGACAGCGGGTGTAAGGAGATACAGGGGTAACGGAGGTGGACTGAGCGACGGGAAGTACATATTCGGGTGACCCCGGGGTAGATAGACATCATCTCATTTTCATCTCATCTGGATCCACGCAATTGCGTGGATTCTCACGGCCGGGTAGTATCATATCTTCTCACTTTCTTCCTAGGCTCCTCGAGCTAGA